>Ga0099800_1168_pt1 | contig 17896 bp, 19 predicted proteins | sample Uncmet6_SortRC_1_FD_89868 | JGI IMG/M metagenome (GOLD analysis project Ga0099800, IMG submission 89868) | Marine eukaryotic communities from CALCOFI LINE 67, Pacific Ocean - CN11_C50_N6_SortRC_1 | ecosystem: Environmental > Aquatic > Marine > Oceanic | place: Pacific Ocean: Monterey Bay... | reverse complement strand
CTGCTACAAATCAGTGCTGTAATAGATGCCGACAATATTGATAATCTTGCCTTAGTTAAGGCAGTATGATTTAAAATTTGCTTCATATTCATTTTATTTCTCCTACCTTAATTCACTTGGCGCAACTGATATTCCATTTCTTGACTACTATATGGAACATTCAATTTTGATAGACAATCAGCAACACTATCTTTGGTTACACCATCTACAACAACATTAAAACTTGGATAATTCATTACACACTTATTAATTTCATCTGCAGACGCTGTAGATAAATTTGGAATAAAAGAAGTAGCATTTATAATAATGGTTCCGATATCTTTACCACCATAGGTCTCTGAGTCACTTCCTTCATACATATGACCCCAATCTTTACGTCCCTCAAGGATAGAACGAGCCCCGATACGAGTCACCACAGCACCACGATCCGAGGTAAAATCAGTAGCCTTATTCACTTTACAGTAACCATCCTGCCCCATCTCATTTTTTGAAATACTAGCCCCTTGCCAATAAACAAGACTGGCTTTACCTAAATTATATTTATCGTCTTTTTCACTTTTTCTTAAACAATAAACCAACTCTTTGCCCTTATTTTCAGGTTTATTCACATATCCGATCATTCCGTTATCTAATTGAAGCTTTGCAATTTTAACTGCATCATCAGCATAAGATTCGAGCTGAAAGAATACAGCGTCCGAATTTTGTACCAATAAAGCTTGAGCCTGCGCATTCGTTGTAATATTAAGTGATGTTATTGCTCCACGAATAGCCCAAGTACCTATGATTGTGATGAGCAAAAGTATGATCAAAACAAAAATTAATGTATTTCCTGCTTGTTTATTTTTCATCATGTTCACTCCGCCCGATTTTCCACACCAAACCCATTGCGTAAAGCGACTGTTTGGGTAATAACTTGACGTAAATATTTACTTTTATCTGGATCAGTTAATAACTCTTTATTTTCCAAATCTAATACCGTAAATTTAGTCAATTCTGTGCCATTTGCCACGGATTCAGGTGAGCGAACCAAAATACCCAATTGAATAGACACAATTTGTGGTTTATCAATTAGCTTTATATATTCAGATGGAGAAACATAAAGAAAATCATCCATCACACCATCTTTGACTGGATTATCACGAGCAACCCCTAATAACACACGTAAATGATCGACATTTGGGATCAACATTTCACCATCACCAGATAAATCTAAACTCGTAGCAGAATCACCTGTATATACCGTCGCTTTGCAACGCAATGAAAGTGGTCTATATTGACCAGCAGTTGCCGCTGCCTTTTCTTCTTTTAAAAAATAGCGTTGTACAACGAATTGATTTGGTAAAACTTTCACACCTTCACAATTAAATTGACTACCAATTGTATTTTTATATTGAATTACAATTTGATCACTCTTAAGGTTATTAAAATTACTAGGACCAATGGAAGATTTAGTTAACAAAGCATTTATGGATTCAGCATCTGTCATTGTCGCCTTGCTTATATTTTTATTATTAAAAACAATACCACCATGCAATGTATCTATTGTCATTGCTGCACTATTTGAATCTATGTTCGCACGACGTAAATCTCTAACAATGTAATCTATCCCAAACAAACCGCTATTTTGAATATTCGCACTGCTTTGTTGAAAGGCTAGACTTTGATTTGCATTAATAAAGACTTGTATTGAGGCCGCCACAATAAGTGATCCTAAAATCAAGGCGATCATTAATTCTATTAAGGTGAATCCTCTTTGAATATTCATGACCCATATGCCTCCATCACTAAGCATTTAGCACCTGCAACATATACACCCGACACCATACAATTTGCCTGACTGGTCGCCGTAATCGCTGTGTCTCCCCAAGCAACATAAACACATTGACGATCACCCCCTTGGCAATCGTTAATTATGATTGTCATATTCTTTTGTTTCGCTGCTCGTAATAATTGTCTAGCATCAAAAGTTGCCATTTCAACTCGTGTACACATAGGTGTATTTGTAACAGAAGCATCACTACTATCCGCTCTTATGCAATTTTTAGTAGTCGCATTTCCAGGGGCATTAATTTCAGATTTATATTTACTAAGCTGAGTTCTATTTACGCGAATTTTTTCGGCGAGATCTCTTGCAAGTGTCATTGCTGTGGTTCGATCATTTGCCTCTTGCACAGCATCAAGTGCCCTAAATTGCAAAGCTGCAAAGCCTAAAACAGCTATAGCTAAAATTACCAGGGAAACAAGGACTTCCATCAAACCTACACCCCTTTGATTTTTCATCACTTACACTCCCCAATTAGTGGTTTATTTTGAATACGATCAATCACTCCACTCTTAAAGATTTTTATAGATTTAATTTCTGTTAATTTTTCATGACAAACTTCAAAGACTAAATCTTCAGTATCTTCCCACTGCATAATTTGCTTTGGATTAGTCAATGGATCTTCGGGCAGATCCGCTTTATACCCTGGGTTATCAACTAATTTACGAATTGCTGTTGTGCGTTTTTTCGCCAAACCTGTTGGTGTAAAAGTAACCCCTTCTGGCAATCCTTTAGCAAGCACATGTACAGTTGACCTTGTCGTATCCCAATAGAACTTATCACCAGTATTTTCTTGATTCTTAAATTCTAAAGAAATATCTTTGCGAAGTGAAACGGCTGTTCCTCGAACATTTGACAATGTCATCGCCAAATCTCTTGCCTCCGTCTCCAACTGTTTCTTGTAAACAAATTGCATCATATTGGGCGCAGCCATCATCGCAATAATCGCAAAAACGGCAATCGTCACCATCAATTCAATTAAGGTGAATCCCCGATTTTTCCCCATCGCCCGCACCTAACTCTTTTAAAATTCCTTACTCTATATTAAATTTATTTTTTACAGAACCAATACAAAGCAGATAAGAATCATAAAAAAACAGATGGAGTGTCATCCATCCGTTTTGAGTTCACATTTTTCTATACAAATTAGGCCTGAATCACTTGTATCCGTAACTCTTTTGGCAAACTAAATGTAATATTTTCCTCGCGACCTTGAAGCTCTTGTGGAGGGGTCGCACCCCAATCCTGTAAACGCTGAATGACCTGCTTGATGAGAATTTCAGGCGCGGATGCACCAGCCGTCACACCAATTTTACTGTCTGGCTTAAACCAATCTTTTTCAAGTTCATCTGCATTATCGACCAAATAAGCTGATTTACCCATACGCTCAGCCAGTTCACGCAAACGGTTTGAATTGGATGAATTGGGCGAACCCACCACCAATACAACGTCACATTTCTCCGCAAGGTCACGCACCGCATCCTGACGATTCTGTGTTGCATAACAGATATCATCTTTACGTGGTCCCTGAATCTTTGGAAACTTGGTTCTCAGGGCATCAATCACCTTTGCCGTGTCATCAATCGACAGCGTGGTCTGGGTCACAAACGCGACTTTTTCAGGGTGCCTTACCATTAAGGCTTCAACATCCTGCTCATCTTCAACCAGATAAATCTTTCCACCACCAGATTTATCATATTGACCCATCGTGCCTTCGACCTCAGGGTGTCCTTCATGCCCAATTAGAATAGCTTCTGTGCCTTCACGAGCATATTTAGTCACTTCGATATGAACTTTGGTCACCAATGGGCAAGTGGCATCAAATACTTTTAGACCGCGACGTTCTGCTTCTTGTTGTACGGCTTTTGATACGCCATGAGCGCTAAAGATTACAATTGAATCATCAGGAACTTGGTCCAGCTCATCAACAAACACTGCACCTCTTTGACGTAAATCATCGACTACAAATTTATTGTGAACGACCTCATGTCGTACATAGATCGGTGGATTGAAACATTCTAATGCACGATTGACGATCGCTATAGCACGGTCAACACCAGCACAAAAACCTCTTGGATTTGCCAATACGATTTGCATATGATCCTCAACAGATGAATAAAATAGACAATATTTTAAATTTTTAAGAAAGATAAGCGCCTAAACTTTCCCTACAACTCTTTAGTTTAAGCCTTCGGTACACTACAATAGCGAAGATATTTTATCATATCAGGAAAAATATCATGTCGGGTTTATTGTTTGTCGTTTCTGCTGCTTCAGGAACGGGCAAAACATCTTTAGTCAAAGCCCTACTGGAACGTGTAACCAATTTACACGTCTCTGTTTCACATACCACCCGTGGACAGCGATCAGGCGAACTCGACGGTGTACATTATCATTTTACCACAAAAGATGCTTTTCTAAGCCATATCGAACAGAACGGTTTTATTGAATATGCTGAGGTTTTTGGTAACTATTATGGGACTTCGCAAGCCACTGTAGAACAGCAACTTGCCAAAGGTCATGATGTTTTACTTGAAATTGACTGGCAGGGCGCACAACAAGTTCGTCGACTTTTTCCTGATTCCCGACAAATTTTTATTCTTCCCCCAAGCCAATTCGATTTACGTCAACGTTTATCTAACCGTGGCACAGATTCAGTTGAAGTCATTGAGCATCGTTTAGGCTGCGCCGTTGAAGACATGCAACAATATGTCAATTTTGATTATGTCATTATCAACGATGACTTTAATAAAGCTTTACATGATTTAGAGTCGATTATTACTGCGAACCGTTTGACACTTGCCCAACAGGTCTATCGTCATCAGTCGTTGATCGAACAACTCATCACCCCAAATAGCGAATAGACTTGAGTCTGCGCTCAATACATTTTATACTTTGCAGTCTAGTTGTATTCATCACCCGAGAACTTATATGGCACGCGTAACCGTTGAAGATTGTTTAGACCATGTAGACAACCGCTTTGAGCTTGTACTAGTGGCAAGCAAACGCGCGCGTCAGCTTGCTCGTCAGGGCATTGAACCTACTGTAGAATGGGATAATGACAAACCAACTGTCGTTGCATTACGTGAAATTGCAGCAGGTCACGTGACCAAAGATATTTTAAAACAACGCGATCAAGACTATCAAACGTCTAGCCTTGATTTAGCGTTGTCTGCAAACAGCTTAAATTTGGAAGGTTTTTCTTTCCAATAAGCGTTTCAATATAAAAAGGGTGCATTATTGCACTCTTTTTTATGCCCAAAAAAATTTAAAGATTTGCCCTTCAACCTTACAATTTATTTTTTCAGATTCATCTATTTGTCATCATTTTTTCTTTATTCTTTTATTCAACCCGCCCATTTTGCTCAAAAATAAAACACTTGCATCCTAAAATTGGTGAAAAAAATGCATCTCGCCTCTCAAAAATGATGCATCTACATAAAAGATTTGATACAACTGTAAGATTCGATTGATTCTGCCGATCTCCCCAATTGAAATTTACCCGCGAATATTTGTGTGAACGAATTGACAAAATTTGCGATATGCATTTCATTAAGAGATAGATAGATTCTCATTATTCACTGTAAATAAAGGTGCTCTATGCCAGGCGAAGAGGTCAGCCAAGCCAAGCAACAGCTCAAACTTATTATCGATGCCTATTTAAAAGCTGAGGATGTCGAGCGTGTGCTTGCTGCCTGTGATTTTGCCGATCTGGCACACTCAGGAATCACCCGTAAAAGTGGTGAGCCTTATGTGCTGCATCCTATCGCAGTGTGTTGTATTTTGGCGCATATGCGTCTGGATGCAGAAACCTTGATGGCTGCGTTATTGCACGATGTCATCGAGGATACAGAATATACCAAAGATGATGTGGCAGAGCGTTTTGGACGGACTGTTTCAGATTTGGTGGATGGTGTCACCAAACTGACCCATTCCAGTGATAAGCAATTTAATAAAGCGGCTTCTTTTCGTAAAATTTTACAAGCGACCTTGCAAGACCCGCGTGTCATTATTATTAAATTAGCAGATCGCTACCATAATATGACCACGCTAGATGCCTTACGTCCAGATAAACGCGCTCGCATTGCGCAGGAAACGCTGGATATTTTCGTTCCGATGGCGCGTATTGTCGGCATGAATGAAATGGCGGATAACCTTGAACTATTGTGTTATCAAAATCTTGATCTGGATATGTACAATAATGTTCAGAGCGCTTTACTCGAAAGCAAACCTAAACGCTGTGAATATCAGAGCCAATGGGAAAAGCATTTAGCAGACTTACTCCTTGCTTATCAAATTAATGGTCGAATTAAAAAGAAAAATAATAATATTGAATTACTACGCCACTTTGTCAAAAATGAAATTGATTTGCACGAACTTACGCACAGCCATGCTTTTGAGATCATCTTACAGAGTATTGCGGATTGTGACCGTTTGGTTGAAGCACTCCGTGAAAATTTTGAAGTGTTGCATTATGAAGATCATATTCGTCGCCCATTGCCAGGCGGTAATCAATCTTTATTGATGAAACTAAAAGGTGAAAACACCACGCTTTCTTTAACGATTCAGACGGAATTGATGCGTAAAGCGGCGCGTTTCGGGGTGGTACTCGGTGAAAATGCACCGCAAGCCTGCCGTTCAGCCATTCAGGCGTCTATGCAGAATTTAAATACCCTGATTGATGATGCTTGTGCTAAAACCACATTCAATGATTTACTCGATTATCTGCATCAAGAAAAAATCTGGGTCTATACCCCACATGGACATTTACATGAATTGCCTCAAGGCGCAACGGTGGTGGATTTTGCCTATGCCGCCAGTCTCTTTTTGGGTAACCATGCGGTAGGTGCTAAAGTCGATGGTGAAATTCGTCCGCTTTCTACACCATTGACCAGTGGTCAGGTAGTTGATGTCATTACCGATGTTTTAGCCACACCTAATCCAGACTGGCTCAGTTTTATTAATACGCAAAAAGCACGTCGAGCCCTGCAAAATATTTTGCGGGATCAGGATATTGAAGAACAACGCCTGGTGGGACAACAAGCTTTGAATCGCGCATTAAAACTGTTTAATCGATCCATTAATGATTTATCTGAATCGGACTGGATGGATGTGTTGCAATGGCGTCATGTTGAAAATAAAGATACGTTATTTGAACAAATTGCAGTGGGTGATCTTTTGCCGCAACTGGTCGCCAATCATTTATATGTACAGCAAGACACAGCTCAAGCTGAAACGCATGAATCTGATCGATTAATTCAGGGAACTGAAGGGATTGATGTTAAATATGCGCATTGCTGTAATCCAGTGTTAGGCGACCCAATTCAGGGTCATCTGTCTCGACGTGGTCTGATTGTGCATCGCGCTCGATGTCATAATTTATTGCATGAACAACATTTGCATCCAGAAAATATCATGCCTTTACAGTGGCAATCAGATGATCTGGAGGATGTCAGTTTTAATGCCTATTTATGCGTAGAGCTGGCAATGGATGACGAGCAAGTCTCCGAATTGATTTATCTATGCCGTAAATCGCACATTGGGGTCGAACAAGTGTATCCAACCACTGACTGTACTTATGTCAATATTGTGGTTAATAATCGTAAACAAATTGCACAGATTATTCGTGATCTACGTATGCAATTTAACTTCCCTCGCATTTCCCGTCTGGCACTGCCACCTGCTATTATGGAAAGCTCTCAGGCAAGCTAATCATTTTTGAAAAAAAACAAGACTGAATAAATTCCTGATAATTCATGAATCGGTCTTTTGCCTAACAGCCGCATGGATTATGATGGTCAGAATATCAGATTTAGGAGAAATCAATGACCCGTCAAGTGATCCATACGGAAAATGCACCTGCTGCGATTGGAACTTATTCTCAAGCAATATTAGTGGGTAATACGCTGTATTTATCAGGTCAAATTGGTTTAGACCCATATAGTATGGAACTTGTTGAAGGTATTGAGGCTCAAATTCGCCGCGTATTTGATAATTTAAAAGCGGTCTGTGAAGCGGCAGGCGGAACACTAGCAGATATCGCGAAACTTAATATTTTTATGACTGATTTATCTCATTTTCAGCTCGTCAATCAAATTATGGGTGAGTATTTTGCTCAGCCTTATCCTGCACGCGCTGCGTTGGGTGTCGCAAGTTTACCCAAAGGTGCTTTGGTTGAAATGGATGGAATTGTCATTATTCATCAATAACTTATGCGTTTTTTAATGATTTCAGCTTTCAACATTTTAATTCTATAGAGCACATCACGTTATTAAGAAGTCCGAGCTATGCTCGGATTTTCCATTTGTTTCTTAGCTTTTTATTCAAAATGACAATATTAAAAATCGTATTTTCAAATGAATTTCATTGACAAACGATAATAATTATCAATAATATCAGTTATCCCATTTATCAATGCGAATAAGTCTGATGTACGTGTGTTTATGTCGCGGTATTACCGATCAAGATATTAAAGATGCTGTTGCAAACGGTGCTGAAAGCTATCGAGAAATTCGTGATTTACTAGATTTAGGCACGTGCTGTGGTCGTTGCGCACCAGAAGCTCGTACGATTATTAGCGATGAATTGGCTGAAATTGCTGCGCGTATTTCAGTTGCAGCCTAGATGGCGATAAATTTATTTTGAACATAATTATAACAATATTATCATGATCCCCAGATCATACTCTCCTCCCCGCTTGTGACTCTAAGCGGGTTTTATTTTATCTATATTTTATATTTAGTTGTTTTTGATTGCGATTTTCATTTGCTGTTCCATAAATTACTCGCTTGAAGCTCAAATCTTGATTAAACTGATCTGAAAAAGATGGCCTTGAACCTTAGTCGGGGCAAAATTTGTTTTGGGAGTCCGCGCAATGAAAGGCAATCGTGAAGTCATCAATCAACTGAATCAAGTGCTTTATCATCATCTCACTGCGATTAATCAGTATTTTTTACACTCTCGGATGTGTAATGACTGGGGAATCGAAAAACTGGGTTCAAGTGAATATAAAGAATCAATTCGCCAAATGAAACATGCCGATAAAATTATTGAGCGTATTTTATTTTTAGAAGGTCTACCAAATCTGCAACATCTGGGCAAACTTTATATTGGTCAACATACCGCAGAAGTTTTAAAGTGTGATGTACGTAAAGTCAAAGAGAACATTGAAGTCGAAAAGAAAACCATTGAAGTCTGTGAATTGGCTCAGGATTACGTCTCTCGTGATTTAGTTCGTGAAATTCTGGAAAAAGAAGAAGAATATTGGGACTGGACAGAAACGCAAATTGACTTGATTGATGATGTTGGTATCGAAAACTATATCCAAAGTCAGGTTTAATTCTGATTTAATCATTTGTTTTCTCAAAAAATCCGAGTAAAGGCAGATCCAGCTGATCTGCCTTTACTTATTGGCGAGGTGAAGCTACATCCTGCTGTAATGTTTGTGCATTTTGACTTTTAATTTTTTCAATTTTTGCATTTATACGCAAAACATCCTGATAAAGCTGATTGAATTGTTTCACCTGTGCAACGTCATAAAATGAGATCTTGCCGTCTTGTTTCTGCCAGCGATGATTTTTTAATAACTCAAACATTTGCTCTGCTTTGCTATAAATCTGTTGTTCCAGATTAAACAACGCATATTCTTTTCGTTGATCTTGTTTTTGGTTAATTTTAACCAATAACGCCGCTTTCATCTCAGGATGAATGGATAAACTGCGCGCCTGATTTAAAAAATGCTGTTGAGATTCGCTATTATCCTGCAAATAATTCGTTTCTATCATTTTTACATCTGCCAGCATTTGTGTGGTTTCTACATAATTATGCTGACGATCCTGATCAAGTCGATCTACATCCAGAAACTGATCCCATTTGGCGGCTTTTAGCTCACGTAAATACAGATTTCTCGCTTCGGCATTTTGCATCCAGTAATTGAGCAAAAACTCTGACATGATTTTATAATCACCATATAGCCGTTTATCGTGGACATCCAGATGAATAGGCTGTTCCCAGTTTTGTGCTTGATCATAAAGCTGCTGCATTTTTTCAGCCATGACCACATCGAACATTTCTCGGTTATACACATCATCACGTTGGTATTGTGAATTTTTATAAAACCAAAAGACACAGCCAACCAGTAGGATTAATAGCACAAAGCCTATGGTTAAACGGCGTACTGACATATACACCTCCTTGATTTATTTGCTTGTTGTTATGTTTTATCGTGATGTCTGAATTGAATATCAAATTTCATGCTCTTAAAGATCACTGAATTGCACAAAATGTAATGCTGTATTGCAATTTTTGTACTTTAAACGCGATCCACTCGCCTCTATTATAAAGTCATTAATTAAAATTGAGTATCCATCATGCGCGTAGATATCTGGTCAGATGTGGTCTGCCCCTTTTGTTATATTGGTAAAAAACGTCTTGAGCACGTTGCAGAGCAGGCAGGTATCGAGTTAGAGATTCATTGGCATAGTTTTGAGTTGGATCCGAATGCTCCAGCCAAACATGATATGTCAAATACAGAGCGTCTAGCGATTAAATATGGTCGTAGTTTTGAAGAAATGCAAGAAATGGAACGTAATATTGCCGAAATGGCAGCCGGTGAAGGAATCGATTTCCAATGGCAGCAAGCCAAATCTGGTAATAGTTTTAATGCACATCGTATCATCCATTTAGCACAAAGTAAGGGCTTAGGAAGTCAAGCGGAGGAAGCCTTTTTCCATGCATATATGACGGAAGGTCTTGCTATTGGTGAACGTGAAGTTGTAGAGGAAATTGCCTCCAGAATTGGCTTGGATCATGCCGAAGTCGAGTTTGTACTTGATAGCGATGAGTTGGCTGATTTTGTCCGTCATGATGAAAAAATTGCGCATGAACAGCTCAATATTAGTGGCGTACCTTTTTTCGTGTTCGATCAAAAGTTAGCACTGTCAGGTGCACAGCCACGTGAGGTTTTTCTACAGGCTTTGCAGCAAGCGCAGGATCAGCCTCAATCATCGATCACCGCTACGACGGCTGCAAGTTGTCATGATGACAGTTGCGAAATTCCGCAAAAATAAATCTCGGTGTTAAACTAGGTTCGTCGAGCCTTATTTTGCAATGCTGCGTTGCATAAATAGACTAGGTTCACTGATTGAGAACTTTTAAAATCAGATGCATCAACTGCGCTGTAATTTTAATTTCTCGTCATGTTCATCCAACCCAATCAATGGATGAACAGCATTGAGTTTATCCCCCTCATTCAGGGGGATTTTTTATAGCGTTTTTCATATAGCAAGATCAATCTCATAAATCCTACGCTTGGCCATGCACTGAATGCCAGGTACAAGCGGACGTACATTGGTAATTTCCCAAGCCCAATATCCTTCTTTCCAATAGTTTGCACAGGCTATTTCAATTTCATCTTTACGCCATGCATGTACCTCGACAATATCAATGATTGCCATCGCCGTCCCGATTTGTTCATCACCGTCTTTATGCAGAAACTGCGTATTTTGTACAATCACTAAATCACATAGCGGCAAATGTTCGGGTCGCCATGAACGAATTTCCAGTTTTTTCTGTCCTGAGACAATTCGCTCACAAGCGGGCGCTACGATAGAGAGTGCTTTTAATTTTTTCAAAGTATTCCTCTGGATTTATTTTTCAGTATTGTAAAAGTTTCACGGATGAATGAAATACAAAAAATTGCTTTAGACACTTTATGAACAAGTTCTTTCACCCAAAGTATGTGGCTTGCAACGAAACTGTCAAGGTTGTTACTAAACTTGATTTCTTATTAACAGCTCTGCCACAAATTCAGGCTGAATCTTGTGTTTAGATAAATTCAATGACTCGTTCGACTCAATTCAGGTCATGGATATCTCAACCTAAATAAGAGGAAATGAAAATGGCAACTGATCAAAATCCTAATGTATTAGATACAGCCAACACTTCGACAGCAAATGAGCAGGAATCAGCAAAAAAATCACGTTTCTCTCCAACTGTAAAAGGTGTGGTAATAGGTGCGGTAGCAGGCAGCATTCTTCCTGTTTTTGGAACCTTTAGTGGTGCGTTGATTGGAGGTATAGCTGGTAAGATTTATTCTCGTCGCTGCCAACATACTCATGCTTCAGCCTAAATAAAAAACGGATTTGAATCACTTTAATCACTTATTCTTATCTTAATATCTTGAAGACTCTCCCTTTGTGGAGAGTTTTTATTTGGTCTATATAATTTTTTTGGTTCAATTAAAATTTTGGCAATTGCGATTTGTTGATTCCAAATGGTGTAATCCATGATTAAAGCTTATCTAGCGCTTTGCCTTACGATTATATTTGAGGTCATTGCAACATCTTTGTTGCCACATACCAAAGGCTTTACCCATGCACTTTATACCTTAATTATGGTGATTTGCTATATCTGTGCATTCTATTTATTAAGTATTGTCGTTAAGACCTTAGCTGTAGGCATCAGCTATGCTATTTGGGCAGGTACAGGAATTGTACTGGTAGCGGCCATCAACGTTATTGTACTCAAACAAAAATTGGACTTCCCAGCGTTATTGGGTATGTTCTTGATTATTGCAGGGGTAATCATCATCAATTTATTTTCAAAATCCATTAATCATTACGATATTTGTATAAACTTCAAATTATTTATATACAAAAAAATAACGTATCTTCTTAAAATTACTTAGTTTTGTTGCTAGGACTTGATTTTATGACGTAAAGGCTTTGTTGCACAAACCTATCTGTAAAGGGTTTTTCAGCGATATAATTTTCAAATGAAGAAGCCTACACACAAAATCTACCGCACAACCAATTGGCCCGCATATAACCGAGCACTCATGAGTCGCGGAAATATTGCCATTTGGTTTGATCCTGCTACGCAATGGTATGCGCCATCAAAAGGCAAACAAGGGCGAAATCAAACCTACTCCGACGCAGCCATCCAATGCTGCTTAATGATTAAATCCTTATTTCGTCTGTCTTTACGTATGGTTACTGGCTTTGTGCAAAGTCTGATTAAACTTTGCGGATTAAATTGGATAGCTCCAGATTACACCACGCTTTGTAGAAGACAAAAGCATATTGATATTGTAATCAGCTACCAAAAAAGTAGAGATGGGCTGCATCTACTCATGGACTCTACAGGCATGAAGTTTCTAGGTGAGGGCGAATGGAAGCGCAAGCAACATGGACCTGAATATCGTCGCCAATGGCGTAAACTTCATATTGGTATAGATGCTAAAACCCTGCAAATACGAGCAGTTCAGCTTACAACCAATAATGTCAGTGATTCACAGGTGCTTGGTGATTTACTTAATCAGATTCCACAAGATGAGCGGATTAACTCTGTTTATACCGATGGAGCTTATGACACCAAGCAATGCCGTCAGGTCATTGCAGATCGGCAAGCGCATGCGGTGATTCCACCTAGAAAAAATGCGAAACCATGGAAAGATACAAAGAGTAGCTCGCTAGAGCGAAATGAATTACTTCGAACAATTAAACGTTTAGGCAGGACACTATGGAAAAAATGGTCAGGCTATCATCGGCGAAGTTTGGTTGAAACTAAGATGCATTGCATCAAATTATTAGGAGATAAACTCAGTGCAAGGAGTTTTGATAGCCAAGTGAATGAGATCCATGCACGTGTAGCAGTCCTTAACAGATTTACGGAATTAGGTCGACCACTTACCCAAGTTACGCCTTAAATTTGACTCAATTAGGGGCGCTTTGCATTTCAAATCTTTGTGCAACAAAGCCTGACGTAAATCAACAAGAGTTATCACATAAATGAGATAATAAACAATGTACAGCCATTATGATGAAAGCTAATTATTTTAACTTGGGTTCTCGCGTTTTATATTTCTTAGTGTGTTTGGGGGGAATAACTTCGCTTTCCGCCAATACAGAAACAAAAGATGTGAGTTTCGATCAATCTTCCGAGCAAGATCAGCCCTTGGTTTTACCAAATGATCCCAATACGCCACGAACCTCTGTCGCCTATGCAGTCAAATTACACCAATTAAATCAATCACAAGATAAAAATCTATTAGATTTAATTCCTGCATGGATTGATTCAACACCGACCATTTTACCTCCTGAGTCAGATACGCCCAATGTTCCTCCTGTATCTGAAACTCAAGATCTAACGTGGTTTGATCGTAAGCAGCATGATATTAGTCGTTGGGCAGATCGTACCTCTGGTAAGATTGATCATTGGTTCGGTGATGTTGATCCCAAAAAACCAGCCGATGCCACCTTGAGGATCATGCTAGATAATTATTGGGATAAATATAATGGCTATGAGATTAAGCCACGTATCCGAGGAAAAATTAAACTTCCAACACTCGAACGGCGTTTTAGCGTCGTGTTTGGTGATGACTCACTCGATGATGAGTTTGATAATAATGTTGCCAATACCAATATCGATCCAAACAGCGATAAAAAACGCTTAGATTCTCGTCAAACCCGTGACAATAATGGTTCATTGGCATTACGATGGTCTGATTTCTCCAAAAAATTACCGTTTGAAACTGATGCCGATCTGGGGATTCGTTCTGGGGACGACATTTATGTCCGCTTAAAAGCCAAACGCGCGTGGCCGCTACGCAACGATTTTTCATTTTACGCGGAACAAATTTATCGTTATGGCATCGATAGTAAAAACTATTTAAGAACCAATCTGGAACTGACACATGCGCGTCCCAATGAAGCCTTTCTCTCTAACCAATTCAGTCTAACTTATGCTGATGATCAGGATGATGATCTGTGGTGGGATAACCGTTTATTTAGACAGCATCAATTCTTTGCCAATAATCGTTTTAATTACGGCTTGTATACAGGTGGATATTACAATAATAGCGACTTACGCTTAAATAGCTGGGGACCTTTTATGTCTTGGCGTCAACAACTCTGGCGTGAATGGTTTTATGTACAAGGCGATCTCAATTATTTTAATGATCATCGTGAAGATCGCAGTCACTATGTGAGTACTTTTGTCCGTTTAGAGGCTTTATTTTAAATAAGTAGCCATCTTTTTGCGCTTGCCATGTGTTATTTTGGCAAGCGTTTGACCGAGCTCATCGAAACTTAAATAAAAAATTAAGATTAGTTTTATATTCTGTTCCACATTTATTATTCTTATTATTTTTTTTCATGAAGCGATACCTTATCGTTCATTTTCAGCTTGCGATTATTTTAAGCCTATGTAGTATTTATGCGGTATGGGTATTAGGCTATTCCACTTTTAAACCCTATTCTTTTCAGTCTGATACAGTGCATCTAAATCGGCAGCACTTATCAAAATTAACATGTACAGAAGCACAGATAAATTCAGAACAAGAAAGCATTCTTTCCAACGAACAACTGAGTCAGGAATTATTGGCTGTTTCTGATAACGATTCTTTATGGGCAAGGACTTTGCAGCAACAAACCCAGCCTGTTAAAAAATTTGGAAAACCGCATAAAACTAAAAGCAAAAAAAATAAAGTAACTAATCCTGATCCCATTAGTGCCAGTATCAGTACCATCACCAGCTTGCTGCCTTTTTCTAACGATATTAATCTGGGTTCAAATTCAGACAGTGATGTGTATGTCCAGTTTTTAGCAAAGAAACAATGGGTGTTAAGGCATGATATCAGTATCGATACTCAACAATTATTTCGTTATGGTTCGAGCAGTAAAAATTATTCTGAAACGACTTTCAATCTGAATCAAAAATTACAAGACAATACTCTTTTTTCCAATCAATTCAGCCTCAATAAAAGTCAGGATGAAGAATACTATTGGGCAAATCGGACCTTCCAGCAGTATCAATTTTTAAAAAATCACCGTTTAATTTATGGAATTTATAGTAGCGGTGTGTATGATCAAACCAAAAAAGACTGGGAATTACAGCTATGGGGGCCTTATTTATCATGGCGGAGACCCTTATGGCGTGACTGGATTTTTATCGATAACCAGATTTCTTATTATCATGATATGACCACAACCGATAAAGAACTTCAGCATATATTTAGTACGACGATTCAATTAGAAGCAAATTTTTAACTTTCCGACCAAATCAGCAAAATTGTGGATAAGTCTAACTTTACCCACATGCACCAACAAGGTATAAAAAACCCTGACCGTAGTCAGGGCTATTTTACAGATGATTTATTTTAACAATAAGCTATTGATCCGTTTTACATAAGCAGCAGGATCTTCTGGTAAACCACCTTCAGCAATGACCGCCTGATCAAAAATTACATTGGCCAGATCATCAAAATGCACCGAATCTTCCAGTTTTTTCACCAATGGATGCTCAGGATTAATCTCAAGAATTGGCTTCATTTCAGGGACTTCCTGCCCTGCCTGTTTGAGCATACGAATCAATTGCGGAGAAAGTTCGCCATCGCTGGTTACCAGACATGCTGGAGAGTCGACCAAACGCGTAGTCACACGCACTTCTTTGGTTTTATCCTTGAGTGATTCACCCAGTTTTTCGATCACAGGTTTGAATTGTTCCGCTGCTTGTTCGAGTGCTTTTTTCTCTTCTGCATCTTGTAAATCACCCAGATCGACAGCCCCTTTTGAGACATTTTGCAAAGGTGTACCATCAAACTCCTGTACAAAATTCATCGCCCATTCATCGACACGTTCAGACATCAGTAAAACTTCAATGCCTTTTTTCTTAAATAATTCCAGTTGTGGAGAGTTTTTAGCGGCATTGAGACTATCTGCGGTCACGTAATAAATCGCTTTTTGCCCTTCTTTCATACGTGCTTTATAGTCAGCCAGTGAGGTGTTGACATCATCGTTATTTGAAGTCGCATAACGTAGAAGTTTTAAAATACGTTCGCGATTGCCAAAGTCTTCGCCCAAACCTTCTTTGAGGACTGCACCAAATTCTGTATAGAAGGTTTTGAATTTTTCCTGATCTTTTTCATCTTCCGATTTTGCCAGACCATCAAGCAGGGTTAATACACGACGGGCATTACCTTCACGAATGGTTTTGACATCACGACTTTCCTGTAACAACTCACGACTTACATTCAGCGGTAAATCGGCACTGTCGACCACCCCTTGTACAAAACGTAAATAATTTGGAATCAGATGATCCGCATCATCCATAATAAAGACACGTTTCACATAGAGTTTGATGCCTGCCTTAGCTTCACGGGTAAAAATATCATGCGGTGCTTTAGCTGGAATATAAAGAAGCTGTGTATATTCTGTGCTACCTTCAACCCGATTGTGTGCCCAAGCCAACGGTACATCAAAATCATGACTCAGGTTTTTATAGAACTCGATATATTGTTCTTCTGAAATTTCATTTTTATTTCGTGTCCAAAGCGCACTGGCTGAGTTAATGGTTTCCCATTCTTCAGTTTTGACCATTTTGCCATTGGCTGCTTGTTCTTCGCCTTCGGCCACCTCATCTTCTTGCCAGACTTCTTTTTGCATTTGAATTGGCAAACTGATGTGATCTGAATATTTATTGATAATTTGCTTAACTTTATAACTTTCTAAATATTCAAGTGCATCATCACGCAAATGTAAAATAATATCTGTGCCACGTGAATCCTTGTGGATTTGCTCAACTTCAAATTCACCAGTACCGCCACTCACCCAACGTACGCCTTGATCCGCAGGCAACCCTGCACGACGTGATTCAACGGTGATTTTATCTGCAACAATAAATCCTGAATAAAAACCCACACCAAACTGACCAATTAACTGTGCATCTGACTTTTGATCACCAGTTAATTTAGACATGAAATCTTTGGTACCAGATTTGGCAATCGTTCCCAGATTATCAATCGCTTCCTGCTGATTGAGACCAATCCCATTGTCTGAAATAGTAATGGTTTTATGCTCTTTATCCAGAGTTACGCGTACATGTAAATCTGGATCATTTTCATAATATTCTGGATGATTAATCCCTTCAAAACGCAATTTATCGCAAGCATCTGATGCATTTGAAATCAGCTCACGTAGAAAAATTTCTGGATTAGAATATAGTGAATGGGTCACTAAATGTAAAAGTTGGGCGACTTCTGCCTGAAAGCTATAATTCTGTGACGTTTTTTGTTCG
>Ga0099800_1167_pt1 | contig 18040 bp, 8 predicted proteins | sample Uncmet6_SortRC_1_FD_89868 | JGI IMG/M metagenome (GOLD analysis project Ga0099800, IMG submission 89868) | Marine eukaryotic communities from CALCOFI LINE 67, Pacific Ocean - CN11_C50_N6_SortRC_1 | ecosystem: Environmental > Aquatic > Marine > Oceanic | place: Pacific Ocean: Monterey Bay | collected... | reverse complement strand
TGATGTGTAAGAAGCCATTAATCAATCAATAACATATTTATATTATATCAGTCTTGATTTATTTTGAATTTAACAAATATGAGATGAAGTAATAGAAGTGAGATACCCCCAGGTATTATGAGTAAGGTGTAAGTGGTAGGTGTGTAATAGGGGTAAAGAGAGGTGGGTGGTGTTAGAGTTATAAGTATAGTAATATAAGATTGAACAGAAGAGGAAGAGATAGTGGATGAGAATTCAATAATAGAAGGAAAGAAATAATAGGGATCATATGAGTATGAGTTGTTGTTGTTATATATATATATATGATATAGCAATTAAATTCGTTTGTTTTCTTTTACCACAAAGATGAATAAAAGATATGGAACGAAGTTGATATAAGATTTTGAGTTAAGTTAGAAGTGGAAGGAAGGAAACAAACCAAACCAACAGATAAACCGAAGGGAGTAGCAGTATGTGTAAACATGCCACTACATTGCCAAACAAATTAATATAAAATTTAAAAATGTTATAAAATAAAAATATAATTTTGACGTCAAATAATACACCAAATACTACGCTAATGCATGTCATCAAGTTCAAAAGTCTTCATGAATCTACCATTTTCATCATTTGTACTCATCTGTTCTTCTTATTGTAATTGGTACCATTACTTGCTGCTTGTCGATACGACAGAAACATGTAGATAGTCTGTGACATGAGTAACCAGATCAATAATTGACCTTCCTTAACATAGATTCCAAATATGATCTAGTCTTATTAGTTCTTCGATGGTGCTGCCACTTCTCATAATCAATTTTGATGATCTGAAAACCCATCATTTCTAAGTGTCTGTAGCGTAATAGATCAGGGCCTAGATACTTGTATTGGTATGAATCAAAATGAGAAGGTCCATCCACTTCCAATACTATAGTTGTCCAACAACCATCATTACTACTACTATTACTATTACTATTACCATTACTATTACTATTACCATTACCATTACCACTACTACTATTACTCTTAGTATCTTCAGAAGGAATGACAATATCTACAGTGTACACATCACACAATCGAATCTCATTATAATGTTTGACATTCATTTTCTGTAGCTGTTCGCTGACTGTACGATGTAGTAGACTGCTGTTAGCGTCTGGAGATGCAGTCACCATCGCTTTGTAGTTATAATTGTAATTCTTGTTATTCTTGTTATTATTGTTATTATTGTGTGACTGATTTTGGTGCTGATTATAACTATATCTATTATATTTTCCTTTCTGAGATCTACCGTCATTCGTTAGGGTTGGAATTTTAACATTATTATTTTTATTACTATAATTATTATCATTATTATTGTTGTAATTATAGACATAATCATTATTACTATCCAATTGTAGAAATTTGCCACCATCCCTCGCTCTCTTTTCTCTCTCTCTCATACGCCTTTTTTGCTTACGGTTAAGTCTTCCTTTTAAAGTCTTCCTTCCTCCATTATTTGAGACACCACCGAGGAAAGTATCATCATTATCATCATTATCATTATCATTATCAACATTCACATCACCGCTAAAATCTTCACTATATCCGTTACTGATATCATCGTTTCTAGCACCGCTATAATGATCATTACTGTTACTATTTCTATAGTAACTGCTATATAGGCGGTGATGACCCTGTCGCAAGAGATCGCTCTGCACTTCCTCTTGAACAAATAATTTATAGCTTTCTATACTGCCACTTTCATCATTAGATGCACCAAAATGACCATCATGATCTACAGTATCATCGATGCGGTCTACTTTACTTGCACTTTCATGCGTTGGCGTTAGAGTTAGACCAGCTTTCTGTCGCTGTAAAAATGAAAGATATGATTTTTCCCAATATAATGCTTTAAATAGCTGATGACGTATTTGTGATGATTTATTGATGTTGCTAGCTGCTCCTTCATTGTGGAGATTGCACCCTTTTTTATTACTATTGACATCTAAGGTATCTGGATCTGGAGCAGTGAAAGTAGTAAAATAATTTATGAGAGAGGAGAACCATCCAGTATCTGTATCTCTCTCTCTGTTACTACTACTACTCCTAGCACTACTACTACTACTACTACTACTACTACTACTACTACTACTATCTTCATGGTTGTTATAAAGCTGTAGTTGCTGCAGTCTAGCATCGACTAGTAATTGTCTAAGTCTTCGAGGAAGATTCCGATTATACATAAGAGCAAATAATCCGGCAAAATTATCATAATTATTTGAATTGTAGATAGTTCGATTCGCATTATCTTTACTGTCATATTTATTATCATGACTATCACTATCATCAGTCTCGTTTTGATCATTAGATCCCAAATTGACAAGGACTCTTTTTAATGTCTGTTTGAATTTTCTTATGCCACTATTATTACTTGGTAATTGATTGTTAAAGATATCACCGTATTGATTTAATAATGCCACATACTCATCGGTCTTCCTTTCTTCTTCACTTAAATTCAAGACCATTCCACACCAATGCAGACGTGCAAATCTTAAAATATGAGCAGCCAACATCATACCATGCTTTCTTTCTTCTAAATCTTTACATAAGCATTTATACATCTCATCAATACCAGTAGGTGTAATATTTAAATTAGCACAAGCCCAAAGAATATCCAACATCAAATCTACATGATTTATTGCAGCTTGATTGTGTAATTTTCTGATAGACTTATTAGTAAAATGCTTTTTTAAGGTCCCTTCCTCAAGCCCTTCTTCAAGTACAGATGACATTACATTATCGAAGTGATCGGTATACTGATTCATATATTTACCCACCAAATACTCCGCAATAGGAGTCATAGCTGTGTGGTTGCGACCATTGTTGGCATACACTAGTAGCAGACGGTGCATGTCACTAAGAGAGGGCTTTTTAGCGTTAAAAAGAAATGAAGATTCGTCCTTATCGTTGTTAGGGTTAGGCTTATCGTTTGAATTAGGAGTAGGACTATTATTATCTTCAATATCATTCTCTTGTTCTGCTTCTGCACTTAAACCATTTGCGGTACCTTTACAATGGTAAGCATTAGCATTAGCATTAGGGTTAGCATTAGCATTAGTATGCCGACCATCTAAGACACGATTTTTATCAATTTTGGCTTTATTTAATTTAAATTTTGAAACCTCCCCTTGCTTAACTGCGCGACGTTTATTTGCCCTACTACTATCCATTTCTCCTCTATGATAGACGTCTTGTCCGATGTCTGATCCCAATAAATCAGTGAGCACTTGAATTTCTATTTGACGTAGTGATGCTGGAGGGAAACGACCGGCACCGGGCTCAACTATCATACTACCATTAACATAACTACAGTTGATAGCGAGTACGAGATCACTCAAAGTACAAGTGTTACGAGGTAGGGATGGAGATGGAGATGGAGATGAGATAGGATCAGCCTTAGCGTTATCAGCATCAGATGATACAGATAATCGAAAGTCATCATGATCTCTATAACTAGTACTATTGTTATCCTCTTTTACCTCATTTAATGCAGCACTGTTACTACCAATAGAAGTAACACGTATAGTACCTTTCTTCATAGTCGGAATTACTATGTCTTCTTCCATATTTTTAGCCAATTTAGCGATGATGTCCCCATGTTTGCTGCTACTGCTGCTTCTTCTTACAGCGGTTAGAACGCGATCCATAATGTGATTTTTTGTTTGAATACTTGATTTACATTGGAATAATGCATTTAACACCTCTCTAGCACTCTCAGCTGCTCCAAGTATCATAGAGTTCTCAAATAATTTTAAATAAAGAAGTGTAATAGTAGTTTTAAGAGCATCTTCGTAGTATTCCTTCTTCAATGAGTTTTGAGACGCAAGAGATTCAATACCTATACTAGTAGTAGAAGAAGGAGTACTAGAGGTAGAAAAAGAAGAATTTGGAGCACTATTACCAGTACTAGTAGTAGTGGTAACAAGTCTATCACCAGCATCACTATCGCTTCGAACATTTCTACTACTGCTACCACCGCTACTACTACTACTGTCATTACCGGCATCACACGTATCATTTTCTCTAAATAGATACCAATCTGCAAGTTGTTCTTGCAATGCATTAGATTGAGGGACATACAACGATGCATCTAATGCTCTAGTATTGTACAATAATAATGAAATTAATGCATCTACACAATCAGATCTTGTAAAATCAGATCTAATCATAGAAACCAATAAAGAGTTGATCAAAAATGGACGATGCCACATTTGCCAGGGGTCGCCTACATTATGTTGTCTCTCTACTACTCCGTTAACACCATTCTTATCGACATCGGTATATACATCGCTTGTCGTATGGGAAGAAAGTGAATTATCATTACTAAAATCGTGTACATCTCGAAGTGATTTAGACATGTTACTACTCAAACTACCAATGCTATCATAAACCATAGTAAACATTCGTTCCCATATCAAATACCCTTGATGATTACTGCTCTTACTAGCCAATATAGATGAATATTCTACCAACCTACACAAAGTTCGAATTGTTGGTGGTGGTTTCGTCCCACAGCCAATCAGACGATCAATATTCTTACTTATACTGTCACTTACATTACTATTACTATTACTATTACTATATTTATGAAACCCTGGAGCCTCAATCAATTGACCTACTTGAACAAGCATGCTATTAATTGTACCTCTCGGTAGGCTTTGCATTTCTAGAGGAATATGCAAGGATTTGCGAAAGTTGGAATTTGATACTACTCTTTGAAAATGTTTGACTTGAGCTGCATCTTCTTCTGCGATACTGCTATTGGTACTACTATCACGGCTACATTCACTCAATTTGCTTCTATTGCTCTTATCAATATTATTATTATTGCTATTATTATTATTATTATTATTGCTATTATTGTTATTATTGTTATTATTGTTATTATTATTATTATTATTTTTAGTGGTGGTAGTAGCAGAAGTAGTATCATTAGCATAGTTATTCTTATTTTTCATTTCTATCAATGCAGTACCTTCGTTACCTTTGACAGCATGGGCATGCATTGGACCGACAGGGTCAGAGGGGAGTACAATCGGCCTGTAATATATCAATTCATTCATTACCTGTAATCTTAAACCCATTCGCTCAAGATCAAAACGATCCTCGCAACCTAAAGGCTGGCGCGACGGTGTGTCCTCGTTAGGAACGTCGAAATGACCCATAAAAACATTACTACGTGTATGTTTTTTATTTTTAGCGTCATGATTAGTAGGGAAATGATTAATTTCTTCGTGGCCACTGTACCTTCCTACTCCTTCACTTGATGGCGAAGCGCATTCCGGAATCAATTGACTTAAAGGGATCAAACACGCTAAACGAGTTTTCTCACTATATTCTGTTCTAACTGAGATCAAAGCATGAGCCATTAATACTAAAGAATCAATATAATCCCTTCTCCCTTCCGGTGTTGATAAATTGTTTAGTTTATTGTCTTTTACAGCCTCTGCTAATTTAGTTAAAGAACGATCAAGTTTAGAATACAATCTTGAGTCTCTCAATAATAATGTAGCTACAGATGATGCTAATGCTTCAATTTCTTGATATGATAAATGACCATCCCCTAATGCATAAGATTTCTTTTTTAATAAATTAACACATTTCTTACGGTCAATATTTAATTCAGGTGACCAATTCCATTGCGATAATGGAATATTTGATGTAAACACACGACCACGACGACGAAATGATGATTCTAATCTTCTTACACATGACCTAGCAGTTTGTTTTAAAAACGTTATATCAGCACCAGTATCAGTATCAATTTTTATATTTGATAACGTTATCGGACTAAATTTAAACGAGAGGGTTGCTGGAATATTAGCAATAACATTATTTTTTTCTTTACTTACTGATGAATTACGATGTAACGAAGTATTTTTAAAACTTCTCACTTTTAGAAACCTATGTCTCAATAATATAGACCTTCTTATCTGTAACATAACCTACCTTTCAACCAGAAATATTTTCAATTTCAGCCCATTCAATTTAATTTCCGTACTACAAGCGAAAAGCTAGTTGAGGCTGGCGTTATCATCAATTGCGTAAACAGCACACACACATACAAGGCAGTTACAGTCAGTTGCAAATTTGTAAATTAACTAATTATAATTTAGATTATCTACGTCGCGCGTTTTCAATCTTACAAAAAAAGTTAACAAATTGAGATGAGAGAGTGTATTCAAATTCATTTAGGCCAAGTAAGTTTCTTAATTATTTTTTTTAATAGTAAACTCAACATATAAAACTAACTTTGAAATTTCAAACTTTTTTGTATTATTTCATATGATTTTGAACAGGCTGGTTGTCAAATGGGTAATGCCTGTTGGGAATTATACTGTTTAGAACACGGTATCCAACCTGATGGTCAAATGCCATCTGATAAGACCGTTGGTGGTGGTGATGATTCATTCAACACCTTTTTCTCTGAAACTGGTGCTGGTAAACATGTACCACGTACTGTTATGGTTGATTTAGAGCCTGGTGTCCTTGATGAAGTACGTACTGGTACTTATCGTCAATTATATCATCCAGAACAATTAATTTCTGGTAAAGAAGATGCTGCTAACAACTATGCCCGTGGTCATTATACCGTTGGTAAAGAAATGGTTGATTTAGTATTAGATCGTATCAGAAAGTTAGCTGATAACTGTACTGGTTTACAAGGTTTCATGATCTTCCACTCTACCGGCGGTGGTTCAGGTTCAGGTTTTGGTTCTTTATTATTAGAACGTTTATCCGTTGATTATGGCAGAAAAGCTAAATTATCCTTCACTGTTACACCAGCTCCTCAAGTTGCCACAGCAGTTGTTGAACCATATAACCATGTATTATCTTCTCATTCTTTATTAGAACATACTGATTGTACTTTCTGTATTGATAATGAAGCTCTATATGATGTATGTCGTCGTTCTCTTGATATTGAACGTCCAACTTACACCAACTTAAATCGTTTAATTGGTCAAGTTGTATCTTCATTAACTGCTTCATTACGTTTTGATGGTGCCTTAAACGTTGATTTATCTGAATTCCAAACCAACTTAACACCATATCCACGTATTCACTTTATGCTTACATCATTTGCACCAATTATTTCTGCTGAGAAAGCTTATCATGAACAATTATCAGTATCTGAAATTACTAATGCAGTATTTGAACCATCTAATATGTTAACCAAATGTGATCCTCGTCACGGTAAATATATGGCTTGTTGTATGATGTTCCGTGGTGATGTAGTACCAAAAGATGTAAATGCTGCCGTTGCTACTATTAAAACTAAACGTACTGTACAATTTGTTGATTGGTGTCCAACTGGTTTCAAATGTGGTATCAATTATCAACCTCCAACTGTTGTACCAGGTGGTGATCTTGCTCGTGTCCAACGTGCTGTATGTATGGTTTCCAACACCACTGCTATTGCTGAAGCTTTATCTCGTATTGATCATAAATTCGATCTTATGTACTCCAAACGTGCCTTCGTTCATTGGTATGTTGGTGAAGGTATGGAAGAAGGTGAATTCTCTGAAGCTCGTGAAGATCTTGCTGCCTTAGAGAAGGATTACGAAGAAGTTGGTGCCGAAACCGCTGAAGGTGAAGGTGAAGAAGAAGATTTTGGTGAAGAATATTAGATTATTTAATCTCTAAATTCTTAAGTCTTGATACATATCTTTGATATGATTGTAAACAGAGAGGAAGTAAAGTACTCAACAGATATTGAAAAAATATATAAATGTAATAATTATTTAGTAATAAAAAGGTCAAGGAATTACGACGATATTAACAATGAGAAGAGTGAAGTACCTTAATTTTGGCTATGTAGATTGATGAGGAGCAGTTTATATTTCAAATGATATTGTATCTCATACCTTTTAAATTATTGTTAGTTTTACCGTCAACTTAAACGGAACTAAATATTCTTTGACTTAATTAAAATATTTTTTTGTTTTCTGTATTTTCGTTTGATGATTCTAGTTATCTTTGTGTTTACTTTGATGTTATTACAAGTTTTAAAAGCAATAAAATCTAATCTATTTCTACATTATTTCAATCTATTCTATTATCTCAAGATTTTTCCTATATATGAAAGATAGCAGTGTTTATATTTCATTTTATTTAAAATTTACTTTAATTATTATATTGCGATTCTTATATCGTTTCATATATTTCATAATTTGTGTACAAAACCAATTGCAAATCGATAGGCTCAGTCTCTGGCATTTTAAAATTTTTGTTTCTGTGTACATTTGTTCATTAATATTAATTCTTTGTATTAAAATTCTTGTATAGTACTTCTTGGCAAGATCACCTTATGTAAATTCTAATTCTCATTCAATACGTCATAGTAAAAAGAATATCTTCAAACTGAACAAATGATTCTATTATTCATATGTTAATATGATTTAATATGACACTTCAAGTGACCAATTCTTATTGACATTAAAATCCAGACCATTAAATTCCAATTTTAGAGCTCCTGAAGCCAAAGCTGTAATCTTGCAATCATCTTGATGGGTAAGAACTGTTTTACTATCCTTATTAATAACTAGTTTAGTATGAATATTATTCAATGATGATGCATCTGGTAATCCTGATACAGCTGTAATAATAATATATTTAATTTCGTCTTTAGCATAAGCATCACTAACTACTTCAGATGTGATGACAATAGAAGTACTAGTCTCTTTCCTCTTGCCTTCTTTGGAAATCATCTCGGCGGAATAATTCACTTGTGTACCCTCATCAGATTTATCCATCATGTTGATTCCATCGTCTCTAAACAATGTACCATGTGCTTTGCCATGTTGACATAGTGCTGTTACTAATGTGAATGGTGTATCTCTTGACTCAGCAGTGGTCATTTTTGCATCTTGTAAAGTCAATATAGAACCACCTTTAATATGTACATTAACTTCCGTTAAAGGAGTATCTAATGTTAAAGTTTTACCACCTTCAGTAGCATCAACTTCCATTTTATATGCATCACTTGATTCATCATCATTAAGACGGAAGCGATACCAAACTTTACCTGATGGAAAGTAAGCGTCAACTGATGTAGCACCCTCCTTCAATACAGGACTAATCATAATAGAACTACCCCACATAAACTGTGAATCAATACCGGTCGTACCTTTATCTGTAGGGAAGTTCCACCATAATGATCGAGCTACAGTACTTCCTAACCAATGAGCTTCAGCTAATAACGAATATAGATAAGGTAATAAACGATATCTCATTCCTAATGCATTTTTAGATGCATCGGTTACGCTATCCCATAAATAAAGTTCTTGAGCAGCACTTGGTCTATCATTATGATTACGTGAGAAAGGATAAAAAGCGCCAACTTCAATCCAACGTGCACACAATTCTTCAGTAGTATCATCCATGAATCCACAAATATCAGCACCTACCATAGGAATTCCGAACATAGAGAAATCCATGATACTAATAATTGATGAATATAAATCATTCCATGTAGCAGCATTATCACCAGTCCATTTATTAGTAAATTTACCAGACCCGATAAATGACGAACGAGTAACTAAAAATGGACGTTTTTCAGTAATTTTAGCCATCGCATTGTAAGTCATGATGGCTTCACCGATACCGTACATATTATGTAAATTATATTCTGTTTCATTACCATAATGGGTAGCAGTCATATCAATATTTTTGGTACCCAAATTACCATTACCTTGTTTATTACCAATTTTATAAGGTGGAAAAGCTAATTTATTAGTTTCATCAATAGTTGTACATTTTAGACAACAGTCCGTTTGAGTAGCATCATCGCCAGTAGGACAATTTTCAGGATCAGGATTCATACAAGTTTGACCAGTACCATCAGAATTACAAAAGTTACTAGCTTCATTCATATCAATCCAAAAACCATCCGTAGGAATTTTTTTGTGATAATTAGCTAATTGATTTGTCCAGTAGTCTTGAGTATTTGGATTATGAAAATCTGGATAATACACAGGACCAGGCCAGACTTGACCTAAATATGGATTAGAATCCATACCATTAATCCAAATATTAGCAGCATTTCCTTGTTCATACGCATCATAGCCTTTATAGACCATAATCCCAGGATCGATAATCTCAACAAAATGTTGATTATTTTCATGCAAGTTATCGATGAATTTACCTACATCTGTGTAGCTCCAATTCTCAGGATCATTTTCAAAATCACGATATTCATCCATATAATCAATATCTAACCATTGAGTTTCTAATGGAATTTTAGCATTTGAATAATTTTTAACAACTTGTTCTACGTGGGAGATGTCTTCGTATCCCCAACGACAGTTATGAAAACCAAGAGACCAATAAGGTACAAGGTTAGGTTTACCAATTAATGAAGTATATTGTTGTACTACTTCTTCAGGAGAAGGACCTAAGAAACCATACAAGTCAATAACACCACCAATAGCTTTATAAGTAAGATAACCATCTCCTAATGCTACGTCAATACCATTACTATTGTATAGAGCAACACCATATGAAGATTGGGAACCTGATTCATGATGAATATACATAGGATGAGAACCATATAAATTGAAGTCCATCATTTTAGCAGGCATATCAATGTTCCAAAGTGTATACATCATATTTGTTTTTAAAGCATGATTTAATCTTGTAGATTCACCAATACCATAAGTGTTCATATCTCCACTAAATACAGAAGTAATTTCTAAATATTGGTCTTTAAATGCAATAATTGGGGATGATTCAAAAACAATAGCTTTATCTGATTTACGAATTACTTTAATAGTAAAAGGATTATCATTAATTTCCCAAGTATATTTAATATCATTTTCATTAACTTTATGAGTTTTAGTAGGTCTATCTGAATACTGAGATGGTACTTCCCATCTAGCATCGTTAGGATCAGTAATTTTCAAACGGAAATAATTTTCATTTTCAATTAAAAATTCCATTTTTAAGGTTTTAATATCTTCACCATAGATTGAATTTTGTCCTTTACTAATAGTTAAAATACCTTGAAGACCATAATCAGTAGGAGATAACTGAGATAGTGAATATTCTGAATTTATACCATTAGAATAACACCATGGGATACCGGATGAACTACCTACACTTGAATCGTAACAGCATCCTTTTGAAGTACATTCATCTTGAGTAATACCCGCATAACCGCATTCATTTCTTTGAAATGTATCAACACTACATGTTTGGGCTTTTACTTGACTAGTATAGAGGATACAGAACAGCGTTATAAATAGAATAAAATATAACATAATTATTTTCCTGCAATCGCTTATGTAAAACAATGATTGTTTGGTAAGATTTCTGGGATTCAAGATTTCGGTGGAAAATTTGACGACCGACCCCGCCTAGACCGACAGAAACCGACATCACTTTACCACATAAGCACACACTTTTTTTGTGCATTAGTTAGCACTCGAAACTCGAAGCTCGAAGATTTGCAACACCTAAGCATTTCTTATTCAGTTTTGATTTGTACTATATAATTATTGGAATTTCGATGATAATAATATTTTTTTTACTTACTCTATTGACAATTACAGAATGTTTCAAAACATTATCTGGTACAAGATACATTAATAGAAAATTATTATTAAATATGAATAAATATAATGAAAAATATCCGTTACAAAATGATTTAATGATCCGTGCTGCGTTAGGAAAAGAAGTAGAAAAAACACCAGTATGGCTTTTTCGTCAAGCTGGAAGACATTTACCAGAATATCAAAATTATAAAAAAGAAACAAATAAAAATTTTTTAGAATTATTAGAAGATCCTAAAGATGTTGCTGAAGTTACATTACAACCCGTACGAAGATATGAAGTGGATGCAGCAATATTATTTTCTGATATATTAGTAGTACCACAAGCTTTAGGAATTCAAGTTACCATGCCTGGAGGTGTTGGAATCCAAGTACCTGAACCTTTAGTTGATGTAAATGATTTTCGAAAACGTATACCAAAAAGTGTTGATGTGAAACAAGAGCTATCACATGTGATGGCATCAGTTAATTTAATCAAAGAAGAATTGAAAGGCAAAGTACCTTTAATAGGTTTTAGTGCCGCGCCGTGGACATTGATGTATTATATGGTAGGTGGAAGTAGTAAAAAAAATCAAGAAAATGGTATGAATTGGTTAAAAAATGAACCAGAAGCTAGTCAAGAATTATTAGATATATTAACAAACACTGTAATAGAATACATGTCAGCTCAAGTAGATGCAGGAGCTGACATGTTACAAGTTTTTGAAGCTATGGGAGATTTTATCACTGAAGATGCTTTTTATAAATGGGCAATGCCATGCATGTCTAAAATTGCAACGGAATTAAAGAAAAGGCATCCTACGATTCCTTTGTTAGTCTTTCCTAGAGGTGCTACATATAGTTTAGCCACATTACAACAAGCTGGATACGATTGTGTTACTATGGATACTCTAACGCCACGAGAAGCTACTCGTGCGGTGTTAGAATCCAGTCGTATGGTAGAATCTATTATGCCTAATAATGATCACAATAATAATATTAATATTAATAATAAGAATGCACCTGCTTCAGTTCAAGGTAATTTTGATGTAAAATACTTACAACGGGAGCATGCGGATGAAGAGAAGGTAAGAAGTGAAGTGGTTACCATGTTGACACAACTTGGACCTCAGAGATTAATAGCTAATTTAGGCGAAGGTCTATGCGGTAAAGAGGATCCAGCTCTAGTAGATTGTTTCGTGAATGCCATTCATGAGGAAAGTGCCAAAATAATTGAGGCCGGTAAATAGTATGTAACAGTAACAGATTAAAAATAGCATATATTCTTCAGAGATTGATTCTGATCAGTTTTTTTAATAATTATTAGACAAACATTAATAAGTAATAGCTAACTTTGTTATATTCTATCTTTTATTTCATTGTAAATTACTGACTTGTTAAACTGATTTTTTATTTCATTTATTTTATTCCGTAACCAAATTCCAGTTTTGTTTGCAGTGTTAAACCCTAACCGTAACCCTAGCCCTAGCCCTAACCCAATTCAATTCTAGTTTTGCAGTGTTGCTCTTTGCTTATACATGTCCTTTACACCCTGTATTTTACGTTTTACGTTTCTATCTTTCTATGCATCTCCATGAATCTACTACTATTGCTCTTATTACAATTTCTATTACTACTACTACTACTCCGAGTTTACGAGTTTATCACTTTACCACTCTAAATCTTGGTAATTCTTCCAATCATAGTCAGTCCACACAGGATGTTCCATGATAGCTTTCATCAGTTGTGTGCCTCTTAATGCAGATGTTAATGGTAAATGACCTTTAGGAGCGTTTTCCATGTCTTCATAGATAAATTCTCTTGGTGTAGTGAACCATTTTAATTTGCGTTCTTCTCCATTTTCGATAGTTGTCCATCCAATTCTTCTTATAAAACGATCAAAGTTACCTTTTTCAAATTCCCATACTCGCTTTTGTACACTATAACCTTGAGTACCACCAGTAAATTGTAACCATAATCTTTCCATCGTACAAAAATCAACAGAAGGAATACTTTTAACTTCTGTCCAATAAACAAAATTTCTTCTAACAGCTTCAGAACCAGCAATTTTTATTAAATTATCCCTTGTAATTTGATCAGCTTCTTCATAATTACCTAAACTTAATGATGTAGCTAATGGAATGTAATCAACACCCATTTCTGATGGTAATTTTGATGGAATTTCACCATAATCAATCATTTCTTTCTCCGTTGCTGTTGATGATGATGAAGAGTCAGATGCAGTGTCTTTCAATTCATCACTTACAGCGTTGTATAATTTAAATAATCTATTGTTATTATACTTGTTATTATTGTTATTATTGTTATTGTTATTATTATTAATAATATTGTTATTTAATGCTTTATTAGAAATTATTTGATTATTGGAAATTCTAGTGGATGTCAAAAAACCATCAATTACTAAAATATATGCAACCAAAATGATTAGTAAACTATATACTCTATGATTATGCATTTTATGTTGCTAGAAATGTAATTTTATATTTTATCTATTGAATTGAAGATAGTGTGACTCGGACAGGCGATGTTTTATGTGAGTTGCTTATGTTGCTCAAAGCTCAGCATCAGCGCAGCGCAAACAGATGCGAATGTATCCTTTTTTCCTATGTAATTCAATTAATTGAAATTAGCAAAATTAGAGGAAAAATGATCGCCGTATTAGTATTAAGTTTATTAGCAACTGCTACAGCATTTGCACCAATGGGTCGTACCACATCTCGTACTACATTATCTATGCAATTCGAAGATGAATTAGGTGTATTACCACCAGTTGGTTATTGGGATCCATTAGGTTTAGCATCCGATGGTGATGCCGAAACATTTGCAAGAAGAAGAGCTGTTGAATTAAAACATGGTCGTGTTGCTATGGCTGCTGTTACAGGTTATTTGATTCAAGAAGTAGCAAGATTACCAGGTACAATTGATTTAGATGGTACTACATTTAATTCTATTCCTAATGGTGTTGCAGCATTAGGTGCTGTACCATTATTTGGTTGGGTACAAATCTTTTTATCAATTGGTTATTGGGAAATTAAAGGTTGGGAACAAGAAGATGATGCTGAACCAGGAACATTTGGAACTGGTTATCTAGGTAAAGCTTTAGAAGGTGATGAAAAAGTAGAAAAACTAACTAAAGAAATTCAAAATGGTCGTCTTGCTATGCTTGGTATTATGGAGTTATTAACACATGATGTTGCCAAACCAGCTGGTGAATCTCTCTTTGCCTTACATCACTTTTAGATCAGTTTTATCTTGAAAAAAATTGTTTAGAAGAATTATAAATAATTGAATTGACAAGATAAATATGAAAAAATAGTGAAATAGTTTTGAATTATAGAAATTAAAATTAGTAATATAAAATATTTTAAAAGATGAAGTATGAAAGGAGAAAAAAGAATGAAACAATGAGAATTAATAAGAAATAACAACCCAAACAAACAATACAATGCAATATGTGCGTCCGTAACATTCTGTATCATTTAAGTAGGAGAACCTACACACACAATATATAATTTAAACAAGCATCTGCAGTATGCTAATTAAACTTTAATAGACTTAAGTTGTCAAAAAATAATTAAATAACAAAATTCGACCATTGCAGAATTGCTACATTTAAGTCGAATTTCATTTTTTTGTTTCTCTTTTCATTTATTAACTTCACTTTTAATATCGTATAAGATTATATTTATTCATTTCTTTAAATATTTCATGATCCCCTTCTGCCTTGCCCTCGTCATGCTACTCCATAATTTTTGTTTCATCTGTCTTTATTTCATACTCATCTCTTGTTAGATTATTCCTTGGGCAATTCACCACAATCTTCGATCACACAGTCTTCAACAGGTTTATCATTAGCACCAGTGGAAGTGTTCTCTATTGTCTCAATGATATCATAGCCTTCAATGACTTTCCCAAACACAACATGCTTGCCATCTAAATGTGGTGTTGAAGTAGTGGTAATAAAGAATTGACTACCGTTAGTACCAGGACCTGAATTAGCCATAGATAATAAACCTTTTTCAGTATGTTTGACTTTGAAATTTTCATCAGCAAACTTATCACCATAAATAGACATTCCTCCAGTACCATTATGATTTGTAAAATCACCTCCTTGTATCATAAAATTTTTAATTACACGATGGAATGAACAACCTTTATACGATAATGGTGCACCTTTTTCACCAGTACATAATGCTCTGAAATTTTCACATGTTTTAGGTGTAGTATCAGCATATAACAGCATTACAACTCTTCCTTTGCTCTCTCCTCCAATGCTGATATCGAAGAAAACTTTAGGATTATTTTCACTTAAACCTGGTACTACAACAGCTGCTTTATCATCATAAACAGATAATTTACTGAACATGTTACCATAAACTTCTTTAGTTTTCTTTTTCGCAGCTGCAATTAATTTTTTAGATTTAATAATTTCATTTTTTACACTTTTATTTTCTGAATCTAATTCTAAAGCTTTCTTTAAATCTTCCATCGCTTCTTCTGGTAATGATAGATGATTACGTGCTACACCACGACGATACAATGCCTTCATATTATTTGAATCTTTGTTTAAAACTGATGTAGCTTTTTGTGCGGCATAACCATACTCTTTTAAATTAATGTGAGCTTGAGCAATATTTAAATTGCAAGCTGTCCATATAGCAATTCCATCATCATTTTCATTTTGATCAACAAAACTTACACCTTTTTCATATAATTCAATAGCGGAATTAAAATCTTTTTCTTTAAATTTTTCTGTACCTTCATTTTTTAATTTTGTTGCTTCTTCTAATTTTTCTTCATCTGAATATTCCCACATTTCTTTTTGCGGTTCTTCAAAACCTAATAATTCTACATCAAATAATAATGTAGCATCAGCTGGTATTGGCCCTTGACCGCGTGAACCATATGCATAATCTGAACGACATTTTAATATTGCATGTTCATTAACTTTCATAGTTGCAAATCCTTCATCCCAACCTTTAATCACTTGACCTTGTCCAATTTTAAATTTAAATTCTGTACCACGATCTCTAGAAGAATCGAATTTTGTACCATCTTCTAATGTGCCTGTATAATGAGCACGTACCATCATACCTGGGGTTGGAGAATCACCATCGCCTTCTTTTAGAATTTTTTTTAATAATCCTCCATCGCCACTTAAATCAACGAAGTCAGTCAAATCAGACATTAAAAATTAATAATGAGTATATTATATGTCTCTAAAACTCCCTGTTTCCTTTTCCTTTTCAAAGAACACCACAAAATCTGATATTTCTTTTTTTTTCTTTTTCGATTAGATTTCTTTCTTTCTATTTTATGATACGCCAACCCTTGCCTTTGGGGCCAAACTAGGTTTAATCTAGGTCACCAGTCACCAGGCAGGGTCCTGTGGTCCAAATAGGAAAGAAGGGACATTTCGACCGGTTTGTTTCCTAGATGTGAATTTTATAATAATTGTCCCGTCATTCTCTTTCAATTTCCCTTAATTTGAGTTTTGATTAAAAAATTAATTAAATGATAAAATAACACTGGTATATACAAATTTATTTTTCCTTCCATTCTTTCTTTCTTTCTTTCTTCTTCTTCTTCTTCTTCCTCTTCTTGTCCTTAAATACTATTTTTTAATACGCTTCGCAAAGCGCAATACTCTTTGAGCTAAAATACCACCTCTCCTATCACGACTACTTGCGTTGATAGATGTGTCAGTGTTTGCCAACTTATCATTTTTATCGATCATATGTCCTGCCGTGGACGAATATGATAAACTTCTATTACTCCCAGTGGTACCTCTGCCACTACCACTACTTATATTGTTGATACTATAATTATATCTTGCTCCCGTTGATGTAGTAGCCACTGATGCTACAGATGATGCTACAGATGATGCTACAGATGATAATGATGATGATGATGATGATGATGCTACAGATGATGATGATGATGATGATGATGATGATGATGATGATGATGATGATGATGATGATGATGATGATGATCGATTCAATTTTGATTTATTTCCACATCTAATTGTAGCAGTAGTAAGACTCATATCCCTAAAATTACTCTTAGAATTACTATTAGAATCAAAATTTGTATTGGTTGTAGTAGAATTATCATTATTATTAGTAGTAGTAGTGGTAGTAGGATCACGCCAAGAAGCAATACGCGCTTTTGCAGATTTCATTACTTTTATCCCTACATAATGCACACACTTTGATACTCCTACTGTCAATGGAGCTTTAACACTTTGTATCGTACTACTTCTAGCTACCACAGACTTCAACCTACCAAACAATTCAGAACGAAATATTTGCTCCCTTTTCCTTCTTGCAATAGTGCTAAGTCCGAGAAATTCTGAGGATGATGGCCCGCGACCTATGTCTATGTCCCCCAAGTCTCGTCCTGACAGTAATGATGATGAGGAGGAGGAGGAGGAAGAGGAGGAGATGAATGGTGATTCCATTACATCTGTT
>Ga0099800_1166_pt1 | contig 18056 bp, 24 predicted proteins | sample Uncmet6_SortRC_1_FD_89868 | JGI IMG/M metagenome (GOLD analysis project Ga0099800, IMG submission 89868) | Marine eukaryotic communities from CALCOFI LINE 67, Pacific Ocean - CN11_C50_N6_SortRC_1 | ecosystem: Environmental > Aquatic > Marine > Oceanic | place: Pacific Ocean: Monterey Bay... | reverse complement strand
TTACCTAAATTAAACAAAGATTCTTTAGCTTCATCTCTAAAGGCATGTTTTTCTGTTCTTGGAAACTGTCTGTAGTATTCGTTTAAACCATCTTGGTCATCATGTAGTCCATCTACTTTGTTTTCCCAATGTGATATAACTCCTATATCTATATCTTCACCATCTATACCTTTGATTGGTTTTTTTGGAGTGTCGAATACAGGTATTCCATAAGAATCAATGTATCCTTCGTAATTCCATTCCATAGGTACAAACAAACTATATAATCCTGAGCTAGTCTGTCCGTTGCGGTTTCTTTTTGTGACGTCCGAAGACTCGTATAGTTTTTTAAAATTTGATCCACCTTTATCTAATGCGTTTGAAGTAGATCCCATCATGCATTTACCTACTATTTTTCTACCTAATCTTAACGTTGTTTTCGTAACCCTCCAGTTGTTGAGGATGTTGTCTGGTCTCTCCCATTTACCCGATTCATCGTGGACGAGGAGCTTGAGTTTCTCTCCATCATAGGAGTTGTCCCCTGTGTTCTTCCAGTCGATCGTGGTGTCAAGACCCGCCTGTAAGTCTTCCGTTGTTTCTTTAATTGAATTACGCGTGAGCCTTTTCGAAGGTACCTTGTATGATAATTCTGTCTTTGGACGTTCCATTCCGTCCTGTATTGGTTTAAAAAAGAAGGGGTAATTGATTGATATGGGTACAACTTTATCAGTGAACATTTTCTTAGCATCAGCTCCAGACTTGGAGAGTATTCCAAACCTAGCATCTCTTGAAATTGTTGCCTGGTTAACTGTGTCGGATGATGCCATGAAACTAAATCCAGACCGTCTGTTCTTAAGATAGCACATTCCGTAACACCTACTGTCCGATTTACAAGCCTCCCAGAATATGTAGAATAACCTGTTTGACTCGCGAAAATCTGCTGACCCCACGTCAATTTTAGTCCACTGCAAGTACATGTACTGAGAACCAGTGATATAAGTAGGAACACCGTTGCTATAGAACCAATAGCCTTCTTCACGACGAACAAACTCCTTGTTAATGTACTCGTACCATTTTTCTTTAAACTCGACTGGTCTTTCGTTCCAATCATAAACTGTTTTTATTTTATTTAATTCAGATGGATACTCTAAAACTTTCCAACGTTGTTCTTCTTTCTTCTTAGAACACTTGTACACGTCTTCAGCCAACGGAAGAGCTATTAATAGATTTTGTATACTATATATCTCTCCTATTTGTCCTGTTTTGCTTATGACAACTATGTCATGCTCTTTATTGTATCCGTATTCCCATTTCTTAAGCCTATTCATCCTACTTAGAACGTTTGGCTTTATATGGTCTTCTACTATATGGTATAGATCTTGCTTGTACATTATCTAGATCTTCCTTCTGCGAAACCCTTAAACTCTTCGGCTTTAACAGCGCTAGCTTTTGGTTTATCATTTAAAAGATCTTCTTCTGACTCTATTCTAGCTAATATTTCAAAAGCATCAAATATAGCAAGTTTTTTTGTAGCGGCAGCGTTTTTAAGTCTGTCAGCAGAGATATCATCTTCTGAGTCAACGATCTTTTCTTTTGCTACCTTTATAAGTTCTTCAACTGCTATTTGCCCAGCTTGGATTATATTCAGTTTCGTTTCTTTTATTTTCATATTTAATTAAAATGTCATTGGGTTCCATGCAGTATACAACCTGGTCATTAATTAAAAACTCAAATTCTCTGTTTTTCTTAAATCCAACCAAATCGCCTTCATTTATTTTAAGAGCTTCTAAGACACTGTTTCCGTATTTTACTATACCAACACATTCTTTTAGCTTTCTTAAACTAGAGCCATCCTTATCAACAACTGGCTTAACGAAACAATATTGTTTTAACGTCTTCCAGTCGTCACCTACTTTTTTCATGTATATCTGATCTTCAGAGGCAAAGTACATATCTTCTTTAAAATACTTCCCACTGTTTACAGATTTACCTTTTTGATTGTAGTATCTTCTAAATATATTATGATGCACTATAACTTTGTCACCTTTCTTTAGTTCTGTTTCAAACGCTAAAGGTACGGCAATTATTTCCGCTTCTCTATTAACAAACTTATGACTAGCGATACTAGAGTTAATTATTAGCTTTTTATCACCAATACTTAACTCATTATTGTATCGTTTGCCTATAGGTTTAATTATAAACTGGTAAAAACTGTTCATTAATACTCTAAATCGTATTCAACAGATATTGCCATATTGCTATTGAACTTCTTCCAAGGAAGAATTTCATCGTGCTTTTTTATATATATATTATAAGAGTCGTCTCCATCCTGAAATAATATATCAGAAATAGTGTGACCGCCGTAAACTTGTTGACCTACAGCGTAGTGCATAGCTTCGTTCTTATAATCAGAACCTATACTTATTTTTCTTATAATGTTATTAGTCATTACTCTTTTTCAATCTCAGTAAAAGTACCATCTTCAATGTTTATATTGATAGCGCCATAGATATCTTCTAGTTCTTTTTTGTACTTTTCGATATCATCAACAAGACCAGCATACTCGTGTAATAAACTATGTTTCTGAGTTTCAACATAGCCAATATTAGTTAAAGACTTATTTAAGTCTTTCTGGTGGTTTGTAATTACTTCTAATTGCTCGTCTGTAATTTTACTTACTTCTTTACTTTCTACTTTTTTCATTTGATTTAATTTAATTATTTTACTTTATCTTTTATTTTCTCGTATGTTCTTAGTCCGCCAAGTCCGAGCATTCCTAGCAGTACTGTCATTAAGTGTTCCATTTGTAATGGTGGTGGTGCATCTGTTGTTTTTGTTATCCATATAAATAAATCACGTATAACAAAATTGTAAGCTAACGCAAAGCCACATATCCAACCTATAAAAGGTCTCCATCCGGCAACAAACAATGTTCGATGTGAAGCTTCAGCTAGATTTATTTTGGTTTGAAGTTCTATTAATTTTTCAGGATCTAATTCTTTCCCTTTAATTGCTTCTCTTATTTCCCAAGCTAAACCTCCAGCTACAGACTTCCTACCTTCACCTCCTTTTAAAAGACCTAGTAGTACTTTCCACATTTAGCTTCGATTAGCAGCTCTTCTAGCTCTTTCAGCTTTTCTTTCTTGAGGAGTTCCACCTGTTAGTTTTTTGTGAGCAGCTGCGTTTACCGCTCGTCGCTCTTTAAAAGATTTGCCTGTAGTTCCAGTTCTAGGATCATTTGGATTAGATTTACTACCAAATAAAGTAGAGTCTAATCCTAGTTTTTTACCAGTTTTAGGATCTATTTCTCCATTGTAATTTAAGCCACTCGCTTTGTCATCTACAGGCTCAGTGGTCAATAAGTTTTTAGCGTGTTTTTTCATCCATGATTCACTCATAATATAGTTTTTTAGTTATGCGTTTTGATATGCTTCTTTTTCCCAAGGAAGGTTTTTAGCACCTTCTTTCATTGAAGCTCTTGAGTATTTTTTACCTTTCCAATATACGTACTTATCGTCATAATCAAGATCACCTCTTTTCATTTGCTTGATATGAATCATTTCGTGATTTATAACGTCATCTATTTGCTTAGTATCTTTAATGTCTTTATTAATTACTATAGTACCATTATTGTTAGCTTTACCCAAAACACCATCTTCCATGTCCACATGATATATAGGCGTGGTGTTGTTAGCGTACGGAGCACCATTCATTTTAAAAGCCATATTTATTTTTTATAAGGAAAAACTTTATTTAAAGTTTCTTTTCTTTCTTGGCATCCACAAGGTATGTTAAGACCATCAGACACTTTATCTACAAAAGTTTTAATACCCGTAGCTTTAGTAAATTTTTCTATACTGTCTCCTAATCCTTGTGATTCCATTTATTTCTTCTTTGTATATTTACAACTAGCTTTTTTATTAAGAATAGCTGAACCCTCATCTTTAACCATATAATTACTGGATCCTTTATCTGAGCTAATCATTTTATCTCCACTTTTTAAGTTTGCAATTGGAGAACCACACAAACTTTGTACGCTATTTGGTTGTTTAAATGCCATTATTTTTGTTTTTAATTATCTTTTTTATAATCTTGGTCAGCACGATGTAATTGTTTTTTAGCATCATAAATTAATTCACGATCATGAATCATTTCTTCTTTTCTTGAGTGTCTAGCATTACCAGTGTAATGACCAAAGTGTCCTTCTTCTTTCATTTTTATTTCTTTTTATTTTTATTACAAAAGCTGCTAGCTGCTCCAACGCTTCCAAATCCCCATTTCTTTAAAGCCATTGCTTTTTTAGTTGGCTCTCCTTTAGCGTCTTTCATAGCTCCTTTCATACCTGCAAATCTACAAGCAAAAGAAACTCTACGTGCGCTTTTACCCGTAGTTAGTCTTTTACCTAGTTTTTTACCTGTTTCTTTAGTGTAATCAGAACGCATTGACTTGTTCTGCTTCTCGTAAGATTTTTCTGTAATTTTAAAAGGACTATTAGATGTCATTGCTATATTTTAATTATTACTTCTTTTCGTTAAGTTTTACCCATTTAGTTACTGTGTATCCGATACTTATAAGTAGCAGGACAACTTTTAAGGTCACCTCTATATGCGTCATGCTTATCGCTAATGTTAATGCGTTGGCTACCAGTAGTTTGATATCTCCTGTTGCCATTTGTTATCTTCCTTTAGCTAACTGAGTAATAGGTCCAGACTTGTACATAGTAGGAGCTTTAGAAACCTCCATACCTGTAATACCAGAACTTGATCCTTTACCGTGTAAACGTCCTGTCTGATCTAATGGTCCATCCCATATAGCTGATTCACCAACTACTCCACTTGAGTTTTTAGCTGCTTTTTGATGTGCTTTGTCGTTGTGCATAATTTATTTTTTTTATTTGTTAGATTCTGCTTTTAATCCTTCGTATATAGCAGTGTTACCACTTTTGTATACTTCACTATCGGGTCCAAAAGCATCTTCCTGCTTTTCAGACATAAACATAGGAGCGTTGCTTCCTAAAGAAGCTTGTCTTGCGTTTATATCACCGTATATTTGTCCTGCTGTGCTTTGAACTGTTTCACCGAACAAAGGCTTAGCTGCTCCTTGCTGGTTAGCTGGAATAGGTGGTTGTAATGTCATATCCGTGTTAGCTATTGCCGCTACCGCTGCAGGATTAATCATTTTTAAAGGATCTTTATAATTCATAATTATCTGTTTTTATCGTTGTTTACGTTTCTTATTGCTGTGATTAATACTTTGTCTGTATATGTTTTACCTTTCATTATACTATTTCTAGAACTAGTTGGTATGTCTTCATCACCAAGCATAATACGATACATTCTTGCTATTAGTTGTTTACACTTTAACGAAACTTTGTAGATGTTGTATTTTTGTGTTGTCCTATTGTAGTTTCTAAAAACTACTACCCAACCGTCTTTTATCAACTTGTTCCAGCGTCTATTATCCCAACTATAAGCGTACGTACCGATTTTAAAATCTTGTTTAGTGAACATTCCCATGCAATCAAAATATATAAGCAACTCTAAATCAGCATCATTAAGCTTATTATTTCTACAAGCCCATCTTCTAAGTATCCGATAGTGTTTAAGTAGGTTTAAGTCCCTAATGTCACTAGCCTCTAGTTTTCTCACAAAACAACTACAATATCCTGTATTTTAATAACAGTGTATTGATCTTTATCAAATTCTATAATATATCCAGCATGTCTATCATAATAGATTTCATCGCCTTCTTTTAAAGCTTTTACTTCGTCACTAACAGAATTAATAACAGCTTTAATGTATCTTATATCTTCTCTATCTTTTTTAACTAAAAGTAAACCACCTTTAGTTTTATCGCCCGTAACTTTTACAGGCGTTATAATTATGTTATTACCTATTGCCTTCATCGATTCTCAAGTTATTGATTACACAATCAGTTGATAAAATCGTTGTAGCTACTGAAGCTGCGTTACGAAGTGCACTTTTAGTAACAAGTAGAGGATCTATAATTCCTTGCTTAATCATATTCACCATATTACCTGTAACCACATTAAGACCTCTACCCTTACTTTTTGGTAACTCGTATTCTAATATACCAGCATTATCTAATATTGTCTTAAAAGGTGCTCTAACTGCTTCTAGTAACACTTCTTCTGCAGCTGACTTAGCAACTATATTTTGTGAAGCGTTTAGTAGTGCAATTCCACCTCCTGGAACAATACCTTCTTTAATCGCAGCTTTAGTAGCGCATATAGCGTCTTCTACTCGATCTGTTTTTTCTTTTAACTCTATATCAGAATTAGCACCAACTTTAACCACTGCGATCTTAGCTGATAATCTAGCTAATCTCTTTTCTAAGCGTATTACCGCTCCTGGGTTCTGTGTAGTTGATAAATCTTCTTTAATCTGCTCTATGATCTCTAGAATCTCTTCTGATGAATCCTGAACTTGTATAATAGTATCTTTTTCAGTTGTTACTGATCTAATACAATTACCTAGAAGTTCTGGTTGGATTAAATCCATATCATCACCAAGATCTTCGTTTATAACAGTTGCTCCTGTTAATAAAGCTAGATCATCTAGCATTTCTCTTTTATTAATACCAAAAGTAGGTGCATTTATAATGTTTACTTTGATATTACCTTTAGTCTTGTTCATAGCTAGCGTAGAAACAACTGATAGTTCTACATCTGCAATAATCAATAGAGGTTTGTCGTTTTTAATAACATACTCTAAAACAGACTGTATTTGTCTTACGTTTTCAACAGGCGATTCAACAAGAAGTACCGCAGCATCTTTTAACTCTGCTGTTCTCTTAACGTGATCAGTCATAAAGTGTTGATTAGTCATACCTTTATCGTATTGAACTCCATCAACTATTTCAACAACTGTTTCAGCTTCTGCTGATTGTTCCATCATCACTACTCCTGTGTCTCCTACAGCTCTAAACGCATCACCAATGATTTTACCTAGATAAGGATCGTTATTGGTTGATATAGTAGCGATTTGATCAATCATATCGCCTTGAACGCTAGTGCTGTTTTTTTCTAGGTATGCCACTACTTTATCGGTTGCTTTTTCAATACCGCTTTTTAAGTCTCTAGAACTTATATCAGCTTGAACTTTTTGAGCTTCCTTTAGTACGGCATGAGCTAGAACCGTAGCGGTTGTTGTACCGTCACCAGCTTCTCTTACTGTTTTACGAGCTGCTTCTTTTAAAAGCGTAGCTCCCATATTTTCTACTGGATCTAGTAATACTATTGTATCGGCAACTGTTACGCCATCTTTGGTAATTAACGGGTTACCTGAACCATCTTCTAGTAGTACACATTTACCGCTAGCGCCTAATGTAGAGCTAACGGCTTTTGTGAGTTTGTTTATTCCTTCAAACACTTTATCTTGAGCTTCTTGCCCAAAATTAAGATTCTTGACTATTAAGTCTGACATATTTAATTTAATTTAATTGAATTGATTGATTGTGTTTTATTCGAAGGTTTTAACGACTTTTGGTCCATCTAAGAAAGCAATTTTTCTTTTAAAATGCTCAACTGAAGAATCTATTGCTTTTTCAGCACCTTCAATTGTTTCTCTTCTGGTAACGTCGTGCCAAGTGTCTTTTTCTTTAACATCTTGGTGTTCGGTTTGATAGAATCCATTTGCTAATTGTACTATCCTCCAGTTAGACTTTTCAGATAAGTGTTTCCATAGCTCTATGGTTTCTTGGGTTACTTGTGGTTGACTATTCCACGATTGAGTCTGGTAAAAAAACGTCATTGGTTTTGGTTTTATTGGTTGGTTTACACTTTTGGTTTAATCATAGCTAGTAAACCGTTAACTATGTTTTATATTATCACTTGTTTTTTGTTTAATTTCCATTTATGCAAATGCTATGTACATAAAATCTTGGTTAGAATTATTAAAAGATACTCCGTCAAAAGAAAAACCATCTATGTGAATGTTTATATTGGCACCAGGTGTAAAAGTAGTACCAGTTGTGTTTGCTTCAAGGTATTTATCAAATTCACTAGAAGTTGTACTTGTTTTATTATCTACTATCCACCAATCTTGAACCCCATCTGTTCTCTTAATCATAATAAAAGCAGGTTCAAAACCAGTATCAACTTTATTTCCTGCCGCACCTGTTCCTGTATAACTACCTACTTTAGAATAACCAGGAACTGAATGAAAGCAGTAAGCAATGTAAGTGTTAGCACTAGCGTTTACGGCTTGACTTGCTCCTACTGAAAAAACAGCATTTGTAGGTGCGGTATTATTCCATCTTGTACTATTAAGGCCAGCTGCAGAATTATTATCTAAAGTTAAAAGATAATTTTGTGGAACAGTTGGGTGTGAATAAGCACTATAAACTGCCCAATTTTCAACACCAGACAATCTTTTTACTATAATAAGCTCAGGAGTGTCTATACCGTGACCAACTGTAGCTCCAGCGCTTCCGTTTCCAGTATAACTTACTATGCTAAATCCACCAAGCACGTTTGCAGATACTTGAGAGTTTAAGGTTCCATCTGCATTAGTTACTGCCGCACCTCCTGCTTTAAAACACCAAGCAACAAAAGTATCTCCATTGTCATTAGTTTCACTTCCTTCACCTAACACAGTAAACCCATCAGAACCTAACGTTTTAACGTTATCTGTACCAGTAGTATTAGCTGGATCGGTAGTATTTGAATGCAATTCATCGTATAAACTACCTGTTTTTCTTAAAGAGTCAACTAAAACGTGATTTCTTCCTTCTCCTCTATTTTTTATCCAAACAAAATCTGGTTGAAATCCTACCCCTGTAATACTTTGCTCTGAAGAATTTGATGTTCCGTTACCTGTATATAAAACGCTATTATAAGGACTTTCTCCTGTCACTTCATAAGTAATACCATACCATTTAGTTCCATCGAAGTATTCTACCTTATCTGTAGTAGAGTTGAATATCATTTCACCTGTAGATATTGTACCTGTAGGTGTTGATGATGTAAAAGTTATTGTACCAGTACCTACAGTTTTAAAAACAAGTATGGTATAATCATTTTCTATTACCTCTATTGGTGTTGAACCTGTAGTTGTGTAACCAGCAACGTCAGCTGTAACGTATCGTAAAATTACTACACCTGATCCTCCATTTTTAGCTCCATCCGTAAATGCTCCACCACCACCACCACCGGTGTTTGCGGTTCCAGCCGAGGCGTTATTTCCGTTGTTCCGTTCGCCGTTTCCACCTCCTCCAATCCCGCCAGAAGCTTGGGATGATGCTCCAGAAGCAGCACTACCACCGCCTCCACCGCCAGCGTAATACACACTAGAACCTGAAACTTCGCCTACGCCCTCAACATTAGCATCAGCGCTGCTTAAAATGTTAACACTTAAGCCATTTCCACCTGCACCGCCGTTAGCGTTTGTTGAGTTAGCTCCAACGTTAGCCGCGCCACCTCCTCCGGCACCACGGGCACCCGATTGACTATTACCACCGGCGTAACCTTGGTTAGGTTCTCCTGAAGCACCAGCATATGAACCATTACCACCACCACCACCAGAGCCACCAGTTTGGGGCGGAAGCAAAGTACTATTGTCAGCAGCTCCACCTCCTAAAGAAGTAACATTCCTTATATCTGATCCCGTAATACTAGAGTTACCGCCATTTGTAGGAGCTGTAGTACCACTACCTAACGTCCCTCCATCGCCAACCGTTATGGTGTAGTTTGTTGGCAAATTAAAAGTTAAAGAATTTTCAGCATTAGAACCTCCGCCTGAAGACGATCCGTAAGAAGTTCTTAACCCTCCAGCTCCACCGCCACCTCCTGTAGCGGATTGGTTTCCACCACCACCTCCACCTCCAGCAACTACTAAGTAGTCTACATTTAAAGTTGGAACTGCATTCATAGCGATTCTCTGTGTAGTTGTCATTACAGGTAACTGCGTAGCTGAAGTTGAATCTCCTAGATTAAATAATTCAGGGTTTGTTATTTTTGTATTTGCCATGTTTTATTTAATTATCTTCCTTCGTTATACAGAGCTGTTACTTCTGCTTGGGTTAAAGTTTTATTATACGTTTTAACTTTGCTTACTGAGCCTACCATAGTGAATGCAGCACCACTAGCGGGGTCTCCTCCTATTGCATTGTAATATTGCGTATAAACTGTAGTAGTAGTCGGAAAAGTTCCTGTATCTACAAGCACACTATTTACATATAAATTTACCGCAGAATTCAAACCACTAAAAGTAACAGTAATATGATACCAATCGTTAGCGTTGAAGTTGCTTACTGGATACGATACAGGTATTACATTTGTTGCCGAACTATTTCTAGTAATGACTTGTAAATTACCCTCACCTACTACTAAAGTGAAAAAGAAACCACCATTAGCGTTGTTGTATATTATTTTATATTGTGTGGTATTAGTAACTAGAGTAGAACCTTTAGCCCAAAGTGAAACGGATGCTACTGGAGTTGTACTTAATATGTTTTCGGCTAAATTAATATAATCACCACTACCATCAAAAGTAAAGTAGCCTCCACTATTCCAAGTAGCGTCTAATATAGTTCCATTATTAGCGTTAGAAGTTAAATCAAACCAAGTTGTTCCAGTTCCAGGATAAGAAGTTGTATCACTAGCATCTAAATACATTTTTAAACTAGTAGGGTAGACAACGTCAGGCGACTCTGTAGCTGCAAAATACTGCCAAGCAGTTCCGTTGTAATGCGTTATAGCACTAGCAGAACTATCTACGGTTTCTTCAGTATCATTTCTAATCATACCTTGCTCAGCAAGTGCTCCAACAGGTTGATTGCTATTATCACCACTTGGTAGTTTTAAACCTTCACTTGTACCTGTTTTGTTAAAACCAGTTACAGGTGTTGTTGCTCTAGTTCCATCAAACGGAGTTGGTGGGGGTGGCGGTGTAAATGTTATGGTTCCGGTTCCTACAGTTGTGAAGCTAAGTATAGTGTCTGTTCCGTTTGTTGTTTGTGTTGGTGTTAAACCTGTAGCCGTGTAGCTAGCGACGTCAGCTGTCGGATATCTAAGTATTACAATACCAGAGCCGCCGTTTCCGCCCGCACCAAATATACTGCCACTGCTTAAACCACCACCTCCACCACCAGAACCCGTGTTTGCGGTTGCGTTGCCTCCAGTTAAGTTTGTATTAGTTCCGTTTCCTGCGCCACCACCGCCTCCTGTACCGCCAGAAGTTGCTCCGTTGGGAGTTCTAGTTCCACCGCCTCCGCCACCAGCGTAGTAAGTAGATGTACCTGTAATAGATGATGCCATAGCTGTTCCACCATTAGCATTATTCAAACCTGCTGAAAAAGCTCCACCACCACCTCCAGCTGGATATACACCGCTAGTTTGGTTTGCTCCACCTGCGAAGCCTTGTATTGGGTTTGTCACTCTAATGCCTCCAGCGTTAGATGCAGAACAAGAAGACGCACCACCGCCAGAAGCCCCAGTGTTACCGCCATAACAAACATTTCCACCTCCACCTCCACCAGTAGAGGTTACTGTAGTAATTCCAGTTCCTGATAATGAAGAGGCGACACCACTGTCAGCGTAAGAATTTTCGCTATTTCCACCAATTCCACCCGCACCAACGGATACCGTGTATTGTGCTGACATGGTTAAAGTTAAAGAGCTCTCTACAGCCGTTTGTCCGCCATTAATGTTTCCAGTTCCAAAAGAAGTTCTATAGCCCCCAGCGCCACCGCCACCTCCTAAGTAACCGCCACCACCACCTCCAGCAATTACTAAATAATCTATATTGAAATTTGCCATATTATGCGAATGTTATTGTTCCTGTTCCTGAAGTGAATGTTTCTATCTTGTAACCTGCTACCGAAGTAGACACAGAGCTAATTAATGTGTTAGTTTTAGTTGTAGTATAACTTTCAGGATATCTAATTATAACCTCTCCACTGCTACCTTTTCTTAAAGTAAGTCCGGTATGAATTTCGCCTCCACCAAAACCACCTGAACCTGTTTTTAAAGCTGGAACAGAAGTAGGGGTGTTTTTTCTGGAAGCTCCACCTCCTTCAGCTCTAATAACAGCTGAACCAGTTATGCTAGAAGTTAATCCGTTTCCTCCACAAGTTAAAGAATTGGCATATCTAGAATCTCCTTGAGTACCTACAGATCCTGCGCCACCGCCACCGCCTACTACGTACAGCGTAGAGCCACCGCTCCAACCGCCATTATAGCCTTGATTAAGAGTTCCAGATCCGTTTGATCTACCGTAGCAACCACCTCCACCAGAGCCGCCGTTCTTGTCAGCACTATCTCTGTTTCTTGAAGCGCCACCACCACCACCTATAGAAGTTATAGTGTCAAACACAGAATCTTCTCCAGGTTGGGTTGCTACACTTTGATAATCGGCTCCATTTCCTCCTTCACCTACGGTTACGTCATAAGGAGTGTTTGATGCTAAAGTTAAAGCTGTTTCGGAGCTACCTCCACCTCCGCTAGTTTCGTTGTCATAAGAGTTTCTGTAACCACCAGCACCACCTCCACCAGCTGTAGCATGTGAACTGTAAGCTGCGGCACCTCCACCTCCTCCACCTGCAAGTACCAAGTAGTCTACTATTAAAGGCACTGTAGTAGGTCCAACTTCTTCTAAAAACTGCCAACCAGTGGAAGTACAAACTTCAACTTTGTTTTCATCTGTATTCTCTCGGATAGAACCAAGGTTGCTTGTTGTAGGAGGATTACACGTCGGTTGTTGAGCTGTAGTGCCTTTGGCTATAACTAAGCCTCCGGTGTTTCCACTCATATCTACAACGCCAGTTGAAACTTTAGTTAATGCCATTTGTTATAATGTTGGTTTTGTATCTGGAAAGTCAGATGTTGTTGGCCAGTCTCTAAGAGCTGCTCTATACGCTAATGTAGCTGTGTGATCTGGGTGATCTGTCAAGGGCAATATATAATCTGTTGTATTTAGTTCTTGGTTTCTCCAAAGTTTAGCTAAATGATTTATGTCTTCTTGAGTTTCAATATAAGGATCATGATGTGAAGCTATAAAAACTAAACCAGTTTTTGTGTTAGTTGTTTTTATTTTGTCTCCAGCTAAAGGATTATTAACTCTCGAAGGTTCTGTTAAATTTTCTATAGTTGTTTTTATCATAATTTTTTAATTTGGAAGTACTATTACACCAGCTTTATTTCTATTCGATGCTGTATCTGTCATGTTTGCTTTTACTTCAACTTTACAAGTATCTTTAAATTGTATTTGATTTATTCCATCAAAAACAGTTGGTAGTGACCAATAATTTGTTACTTCACTACAAGCAAAGCCATTTGAATTTGATGCACCACCGGTTGAATTCCTATAATGGTAGTATTTTCCATCGTATGGACTTGCGTTAAGACCAGAAGTGGATGAAGTTGTGTCGGGACGACCTGCTAAGATACCACCAAGCATACCTCTCATCCTAAAGCCTTGTAGATTAGTATACTCTATTTCAGTAGCAGTTCCGTCTATTGTTATTTTAAAAGTTACCACTACATTTACCTCTACGCAAGGCCCAGCTATGCAAATTAATTTACCTCCTTTTCCTGTGTTTGTAATATCTACAATAGTTTGAAAAGCATTGCTACTTGTAGCCATATCTATAGCGGCTCCTAATTGACCAAGTCCACTTGCTGAATTGTTAGTCATTGAATTCCAGAATACCTGGTTTGTACAGTTATACCAAGCACCAAGAGCATATTTTGAAACCATAAACTGCTCGTTAACGTTTACTCTATTTAAAGTAAGTGGATCGTAACTCACTAAACTACCACCACCTGTAGCTGGAAAAAAATCTGTTAAATCACTCATATTATTTATTTATTATTTTATACATTACCAATTATTATCCATCCGTTGTTTGATCCAGACCATATAATTTCAAAAGCAGCTGTAGGCGTGTTTATTGTCATATCTTGCGCTACGCCCATTATTTTATTTCCATTAGCTCCTAATACGTTAGCTAATCCTCCTAGATTTGATATCTTTATTGAATCACCTAAAGTTGGAGAACCTGGTAGAGTTACTGTTGCGATAGAACCACCCGCAGTAGCTGTGAATATATATAAGCTATTTGCATTACCTGATCTCGTTTGACCAGATGTAACTTCAACCGGAGCGATTCTTAGATTGACTGCTCCAGTGTTTCCACTAGATTGCCCTATGTCTACGCTAGATACTAACGCTCCTGAAACATTACCTGATGTTGTTTTTGTTTCTATAGTAACTCCTGAAGGTACAGCTGTTACAAAGGTTAATGCTGTTCCGGTTACACTATATGTAGTTATCTCTTGGTAAACACCATCAATAAATACATCGACAAAGCTCGTTGATCCTCCAGATGGAGTTGCTCCTAAGGTAAAAGGTCCTACTGTTCCGTTACCAGAGAAATTATTTGTTGTTATAGTACCAGCACCACCGCCACCAGCGGCTTCTGTTATAATATTTCCACCACTGTCAACAGCTAAACTAGCTACAGCAGTTCCAGTAAATGAAGTTGCTGAAGTGTAGTTGTTGAATCTAACTTGACCCGCAGAGGTGATACGAATTGCTTCGACATCGTTAGTTACAAACTGAAGCGTATTAGCAGATGTTGCCGCTATTCTTGCAGCTTGTGAACCTGAATATTGAAATTCCAAAACACCTCCTTGTGAAGAATTACCTATAGCTAATGTTGTAAAATTTGTATAATTAGTAGGATTATCAGTCCCGATACCAACGTTACCTGTATTTGTTATCCGTATTCTTTCTGTGTTTGTGGTTAAGAATCGTATATTGCTATTTCCTGTTGCTCCTGCTATATCTAATAAAGGTTGCCCACTTGTTGTATTACTACCAATATAACCTATTAATGTACCATCTTTTCTAAAATTGGCAATAGCGCCATCACTTGTTAACCTGTTTAAATCTACTGCATTAATTCCATCTGCTGTAAATAGTCCATTTCCTGTAACCGATATTCCTGCACTTGTAGTTTCTAGTTTTTTAGAATCATCATAATATAAATCTACAGAACCATTTTCTGTAGCAGTCATCATTGTCTCCGTGCCACCTGCAATTCTTAATCTTAACTTATTCGTATCAATTCTTAAATCTCCTGTTCCTGTGTCGTTAATATAACTATCACTACCATCGTGATATATTTGCAGGTCTTGTGATACTCCAAATCTTGCGTGAACTTGGTCACCATAATTAGTATGGTCATTAAACTGTGTAACTCCAGTCATTGTACCACCAGCAAGTGGTAAGAAAGCTCCAATTGGGGCAGTTGCGACAGCATTCCAGTTATTAACGTTATCAAAACCAGCAAGTGCAGCTGTTGTACAAATAACTTCGTCTCCTACATTTAAACTAGTTCCACTGCAGAAAAAGCTACCAGCTGTGGTAACTATATATAGGTCACCAATAGCTGTGTCTACCGTTCCGCCTGATCCACCAGCAGGGCAAGTATAAAGACTACCACCACTTGCTATAGCGCCAGTAGAAGCATTAAATGTTCCACGGAATATTAAACCTCCTGAAGTACCACCGCCAATATCTCCCCAGTTACCGTTTATGTAACCTTCAAATCCATTATTAGTACTATTATATCTAAGCATACCATTTGATGCTACACCTGTAGTAGGTCTGTCATTTGTAACACCAACCGGCATTTGAACAGCATCTGTTGCTGATATATCTAATGATACCGATGGACTAGAAGTACCAATACCAACGTTGCCGTCAGAGTCGATACGCATTTTTTCGTTACCACTTATACTAAATACATGTCTTAAAGCTTCTAGCCTTAGAGGTCTAAAAGTATCGTTGCTTCTTCTGTACGATATGATTCTTGAACTTGAACTGATACTGTTATCAAATTCTAAGCCATCAGTATTTGAATCACTTATAACAAAAGGTGCCCCAGGATTATCAGTCCCTATACCAACGTTACCTGTGGAGTCTATACGCATCTTTTCAGAGCCGTTGGTGAAAAATGTTTGTGTAGTCAATCCTGCTCCTGCTGCCCCGTGTTTAAGTTCACCGCTTACAAATTGTAATGAATTTCTTGCAGCTCCATTAGCGTCGTGAAAAGAAATCACTCCGCTATTAGGAAGAGTTAATGTACCATTAATACTTGATGTTACCCCGATTCCAACGTTTCCAGAAGAAGCAATTGTCATAGCTTCAATAGAACTATTAACTCTAAACTTTAATTGCCCTGAAGCAGTTCTGTTTATTATATAAAAATTGTCGTTAGCTAAAGCTAAGTCTGTAATAAAAGTAGAATTGGTTGTGTCGGTAAACCTTAAGTTAGCTTGGGTGTCGTTAGTTATTTGCAAACCACTTCCTGATGAAAAGCTAGGAGTAGAAGTTCCTATACCAACGTTTCCTCCGTTAGGATTGATAACTAATGGATAATTTACTCCTAAATTTGTTGATTCTCCTACTTGCATCCACATTGCGTAAGGTGCTGCAGATTGTTGTCCTATATCTAAAACATTTGTAGCTGAACCTCTAACTCTTAATGCTCCATTGGTTTGAACACTCCCTACCGTTGCAGGATTACCATTAACACTTGCTGCGATTTCAGTTCTAACATTAGGCGAAGTAGTACCAATACCTACATTTGTTCCGTTGTCAAATATAGTAGAGTCTTCTATACCAGTACCGCCAGTACTCCATTTAGTTACGTAGTTTTCAGTACCAGTTCCAGTTACAGTACCAGTAGTTGGTGTTGTCCAAACTAATTGAGAAGGATTTGCACCTGCAGAAGTAAGTACATCTCCAGCGCCACCAAAGCTTGTTGGTAGTATTAAAGTATACGTAGCACCTGATCCATGTGCTGGACTTTGTAAAGTAACACCATGAGAATTTTGAGAACAGTTTAACGTTATCTTACCATCGGTAGTACCGTCAGCACTCATTATCTCTATACCACCAGTTCCATTGCCTTTAAGTTTTAGGTTTGAATTAGTTGTAGTAGCTTCAACTGTGTCTTTAACTTTTAACCCACCGTTTATAAGTATGTTTGTGCCCGATTGAGACATTAAAGAATCATTAAGCGTGGTAGTATCAGTCCATTTAGCAAACACACCAGCAGTACCGTCTCCAGTAAGTACAGAAGTGTTGTCAATTTTTTGCCATGAAGCTGGTTGCCCGCCTTGATCTAAGAACACAGCCCAGTCGCCTACATGCCAATCGTTTAAGCCAGGACCTAAACTAGTTGTACCTTCTACATCAACTATATAGAAGTGACCGCTAACTCCTACACCTTGGACTAATGCAGGTGAATTAGATTGTCCATTTGTTGTATTAGCTGCTGCGTCCCACGTGCCTTCGTAAGTAAGACCAGCCTCGTAATCAATCCAGTTTACTTTTCCTAACTGATTTGATATTAATATTTGATTAACACCTCCTTGTACAGATCCAGAATCTAATATAGGTCCTAACAGTTTGGTAGGAGAATCAAAGACTACATTGCTAACCTGATCACCGATAGTTGCTCCGCCGTTTACAGTTAGATTACCTGCTATTGTTATGCCCGTTCCGTTTGGAAACGCATCTTGAGACATTATAGAACCAGTTATTTTTAAACCTCCTTGATTGAAAACAGGGATTTGAAAGTCACTAGCAACGGGATCAATAAGACCAATCCCACCATTTATGAAGTCAGCTACTTGTTGTATGGTAAAGTTTTTAGTAACATTTTTTTGTTTACCGCCAACCTTTTCTACTGATGTCCCGATGAGCATATCACCGGGATTAAGTATTGATTGTTCTGGGTAACTGTATATTATGGACATAAGTTATTTTTTTATTATTTTATTATGAGCAAGATCCTGTCGATTGAACATATCCATTACCTCCTGTTATTCTCATCCAAGAGTTGTTATTGTTAGCTTTGTAGTAACCATCACTAACAGTTCCAGATCCGGTAGCACTAGTGTAGCATGTTATACCTGCATATATATTAGAACCACCAACTGATAAGTAAACTGTCTCTGTAGGGTTTGAACCTTGACAAGCTTCGTTGGAAGATACGTTTGATGTAGAATTATAAACACCCTGTCCTCTAGTAGCCATGACCTC
>Ga0099800_1165_pt1 | contig 18063 bp, 28 predicted proteins | sample Uncmet6_SortRC_1_FD_89868 | JGI IMG/M metagenome (GOLD analysis project Ga0099800, IMG submission 89868) | Marine eukaryotic communities from CALCOFI LINE 67, Pacific Ocean - CN11_C50_N6_SortRC_1 | ecosystem: Environmental > Aquatic > Marine > Oceanic | place: Pacific Ocean: Monterey Bay... | reverse complement strand
TATAGAAAGAACAGGTGCACCACCACAAGTTATTAAAAAATTATTAGGTGAAATGAAAGACCCAAGATACTCTATGTTCAATGCAATCACAGAACTATCAGGTATAGCTAGATCAAGTGCAATGTTTAAAGAAATGTTTGATACCAATGCTGCAGCGCAAGCACAGGGAGCTAGAGGTAGTTTTTGGGATTCAATAGAAGCTGCAAAAGCAGCAACAAACAATCAAGCAAAAATTGTAAAAGTAGATAATGCACTAGCGGGTATGTCAGAATTTAAAGCAGGTAAAGCAAGCAATCCTTTGGGTGGTATGTTTACTACAGCAGATACAGCAGAAGCGTTAAAACGTATGAATGGAATAACAGAAGGTTTTTTAACAGCCGCTGTTAGAGGAAGAGAAGGAGCAAGTGCAGCAGAAAAAGGTACAAGTTTTTTATATAGAAATTTATTATTGTTTCCAAAAGCTACAGCACAGTTAGCAAAAACAGTTTTATCTATACCAACTCACTTACGTAACATAATTAGTGCAGGTGCATTTGCTGGCGCTAACGGTATTTTGTTTGAAGGTTTTATGAATCCAAAACTATTGGGTGATTCTTTTAGAAAAGGTTGGCAGATATCAGGTGTTGGTAATTTAAAAAATACAAGATTTGCAGATGAAAATTTTGAAAAGGCTTATAGAGAACTGTTGGAATTAGGTGTTGTAAACTCACAGGTGCAAATAGGAGATTTAAAAAATCTAATGAGAGATGTAAACTTTGGTGACAGCATAATGGATCTTGATAAAATTGTAAACCCAATGCTTAACAAACTTAAAAAAGTCCCTGCATATTTACAAGGTAAGTATGTTGCAGAGGATGATTTTTGGAAAATTACAAACTACTTTGTAGAATTAAACAGAAGACAAGATGCATTAGTAAAAGATGGTATAAGAAGAGGTGTTAAAGTTGATCCAACAAAAGCAGACTTTTTAGCTAAACTTAAAACAGAAACAGCTGACATTGTTAAGAACACAGTTCCAAACTATAACTATGTTGGAGACTTTGTAAGAACAGCAAGATTATTACCCGTTGGTAACTTCATGTCTTTTCCATCTGAGATGTTAAGAACAACTACAAACATTGGTGGTCAAGCATTGAAAGAAATGAGACACTCTAAACCTACAATTGGAACTAATATAGCACCATGGGTATTGGATGCTGCTACAGGAACAATAGTTAAAAATGATAATCCATTCTATAGAATAGGTGCAACTAGAGCTTCTGGTATGGCTTTTACACTAGGTGCAGTACCTGCAGCATTAGTAGAAGGGTCTAAAGCATTATACAATGTATCAAAAGATGAGCTAGAAGCATTACGTCAGTTCGTTCCTGATTGGTCTAGAAACTCAACACTAATACCAATGAGAGATGAGAAGACAGGTGAATTAAAATACATAGATTTTAGTCACAGTAATGCATACGATGTAGTTGCAAAACCTTTTAGAACTTTACTTAATGAAATAACATCTGCAACAAATGATGGTGATACAATTTTAAAAGGATTTATGTCAGGTGTAGAAGAAGCAAGTGCAGAACTAGCAGCACCATTTGTAGATGAATCTATTTGGACAGAGGCTGCAACAGATTTAACTCTTAGAGGTGGTAGAACAAGAGAAGGTAAAGTATTATACACAGATCAAACTCCTGCAGGGGATGTAGCACAAATTAGATTTAGACATTTACTAGAAGCATTATTACCTCAGTACAAACCTTATATAAGAATAGCACAAGCTGCTACAGGTAAACCAAATAAACTTGGAGAAGTTTTAGCATTAGATGATCAGATAGCAGGTATAGCAGGATTCAGACCTACTAAAGTTGATCCACTAAAAGCTATGGGATTTAAAATATCTCAATACCAAACAGGTATAAGAAATGCTAGAAGAGAATTTACAGGTGGTTTCTTTGGAATACTAAAGGGTGGACCAATCAAACCTAATGATATTGTAACAAGATACTATGAATCTAACAAAGCAAGATTCAATGTACAAAAAGAAATGTTTAAGAACATAGATGCTGCACAAATTTTAGGTGTCAATGCAAACTCTTTAAGACAAACGTTTCAAGACAGACAACTTACAACACAAACTTTTAATAATTTAAGAAGAGGAAAGTATGAACCTTATTTTCCATCTGATGATATTAGAGAAAGGTTTAGAGAGATTGCAAAAAATCTAGGAACGTTTGATGTATATAAAGAAGCGGTTCCTTACCTAAGAGCAATGAGATCACAAATGAGATTTTTAAATCTTGCAGATACTTTTGATATAGATTTAGATGATTTTTCTATAGACACAGTACAAACACCTAACCTACCAGACACGCCTATGCCTACAAATGTTCAACCAAATGTAAGTAATCAAGCGCAAGCAGTTAACCAAAATACCAACTTGACATCAACAGAGATGGCATTACTATCTCCAGAAGAACAACTAATTAGATCAAGACTACGGAGAACAACATAATGGCTAAAAAATCTGCATTACAAAAAATAGAAGACCATGAAAAGCTGTGTCGTATCATGCAGAAACAAACCTTTGATCAGATCAAAGAAGTTAAACAAAGATTAGAACGTATGGAGAAGATGATAATAGGTGGAGCGTTTGGAATTGTAGTTGCTCTCTTATTAAACATGCTTAAATAATTATGCAGCTTTCAAAACACTTTACTCTTAAAGAGATGACCAAGTCGATGACAGCGACGAGGAAAAATATTGACAACACACCAGGATCAGGAGAGATTAAAAGTCTAGGTGATCTGTGTTATGAAATTTTAGAACCTCTACGTGCACATTTTGACAAGCCAGTCACGATTACCAGCGGTTATCGTAGTGAGGCTTTGTGTGAAGCTATCGGAAGCAAAAAGACATCGCAACATGCGAAGGGCCAGGCCGTAGACCTGGAAATTTTTGGCGTGCCCAACATTCAAGTAGCTTATTGGTTAGAAAATAACGTTGACTTCGATCAATTGATCATGGAGTTTTTTGATCCAGAAGATCCTGCAGGGGGATGGATACACATTAGTTATCACGAATCAGGTTCAAACAGAAAACAAGTTTTAACTTTCGATGGTAAAAAATACAGCGAAGGATTACCGGAAATGAAATGGTCCGGTGGTAAAGTTGTAAACTAAATCCAATCTCTTAACTCTTCACCCATAACTTCAGATGCAATATTTATTTTATCTCTTAAGGCCTTCACAATCTTCTCGTCGATCGTGTCCTCGCAAATCAGATCGATATAAGTCACTGTTTTCTTTTGTCCTATTCTGTGTGCTCTGTCTTCTGATTGGAGCCTCTTTTCTAGATCATAACCATTAGAATAATAGATAACAGTATTAGCTTCAGTAAGTGTAATACCATAACCACCTGTTTGAGGTGTACCTATAATAAATCTACACTTAGGATCATTTTGAAACTTACGAATAAAATCTTGTCTATCTTCTTGTGGTGTTAAACCGTAGTAATGAACATAAGAATCTTTGCCATATACTTTAATTATTTTCTGTATAATCTCACCTACACTTAATTGATAGTTGGCCCATATAATAACTTTACCATCTGTGTCTTCTAGAATAGACATTAGTTCATTTAGTCTATTACTCTCAACTTGTTGTGTGGTCCCATCATCAGCAGTTACATAACCGCATGTAATTTGATGTAATCTCATTAGCTGAGTTAACACAGTCATGGTAGTTGTTACTTTACCATTAAGTACAGCAAGAGCCTGTTCTTTCATTTGTTCATAAATCTTTTTTTGATCTGGTGTCAATGATATGTGACGTTTGATAAATACTTTAGGAGGCAGATCTAGGCAGTCTTCTTTTAATACTCTGTAAGAAAATTCTTTTACTATGTCCGATAACTCTCCCAAGTTTTGAAACTTATCTACTACCTGAATAGATCGTCCACGTATATGCATCGTTTTCATTTCAGCATATCTATTTCTAAATGCGTAGTAAGAAGCAAAGTCCAACAACCACGGATCAAGGAACTCACACTGTGTATACAAATCTAATGGATTTTTTGTAATAGGAGAACCAGTCATGATTCTTTTGTACTTAGCATCTAAACCAATTTTAATAATATTTTTGGTACGTCTAGCAGTTGGTGTTTTAATTGTAGTAGACTCATCAATAGCCATCATAGATTTATGTGAGTTAATAAATTTAGTTGCAAACTTTACACCTTTCTCTGTACTTAATGCTTCAACATTCATAATTAAAATATGTAAGGCACTATCTATTTCAAACAGTGTATCTAATTTTTCTTGTTGTGTTTTTGTAATATTTGGTTGCCACAATACGGACACATTTTCTATATGATTAGGTAAGTGTGTTGGTAGTTCTTGTTCGTACCAAGTTTTAACAACACCTTTAGGTGCAATAATTAATACACCATCAATCTTGCCTTTGTCATATAACATAGCAACATTGTCTATTAATACTTTTGTTTTACCTGTACCCATCTCCATAAAGTAAGCATAGTTTTCTTTGTTCCAAGATTTTTCTAATGCAGTTAATTGATGTGCATAGGGTTTAGTTTTAAATTTATAATCCATAATTTTTTTTCTTCTTTCTAGTTGACATCTATATAAACATGATTATATTGATTGTCAATGTCAGAAAGAAAAGTTTATGTAGTACAAGAAATACCGGGTAGCCAAGCAGGTACTCCTAAAATAAATATTATGGGTGCAGCTGCTTATTCTACAACCAATGACTTTAATTTTTTATTGCCGGAATTTTCTCAAATGATTTTTTCTCCTGGTCCATTAATTTTTAAATTAAGAAAAGGTTTAAGAAATTATACACCAGAAGATTATTTATTATTAACAGGTGATCCTGCAATCATTGGTGTTGCATGCTCTATTGTATCTGATATTACAAACGGTAAATACAAAGTATTGAAGTGGGATAAACAAGAAAGAAAATATTATCCTATTGAGATTAATCTATACGAGAAAGGAGAAATAGATGACAATTAATTTTGAACAAGACCAACAAGATGCGATGAGTAAAACTGAAAACATTCGTTCGCTTGCAGACCAAGTAGAAATGTTAGAGGGGTTACACAAAAGAATAGAGACAAGTGAGAACAACATAAAAGATTTAAAAAAAGAATACCAACGTATATCAGGTGAGGTCATACCAACCATGATGTCCGAGATGGGTTTAGCAGAATTAAAACTACAAGATGGATCACATCTTAAAGTTTCAACGACGTATCGTGCTACTATTACAGAAGCAAATAAAGAAACGGCGTTTAACTGGCTTCGAGACAATGGACTAGGTGATATTATTAAGAACGAGATCTTGGTATCATTTGGTCGTAACGAAGATAACAAGGCAGCATCATATGCTGAACTTGCGAAGGGTCAAGGGTTTCAACCGACACAAAAGATGAAGGTTGAGCCCATGACTCTGAAAGCGCTAGTCCGTGAGCGTATTGAGGCAGGTAAAGAAATGCCAACGGAAATCTTTGGGGTATTCTCAGAGAATAAGACAACAATAAAAAGGAACAAATAAACATGAACCAAGTAGCAGAAAAAAAGAATAATGCGTTAGCAACATTTGATATGGAAGCTGATGCAGCACAAGGCGCTCAAAATATATCGCAAGAAGATCTTGCGTTACCATTCTTAAAAATTTTGGGACAACTATCTCCAGAGGTAAACAAAAGAGATGGTAAATATGTCGAAGGTGCAGAACCAGGCAAAATAATAAATACTGTAACTAATGAATTGTATGACACTATAAATGTTGTACCATGTCATTACAAAAGACAGTACATCGAATGGCAAGACAGAGGTACCAGTACAGGTGCACCTGTTGCAATGCACGAGGCAGACAGTGACATTGTAAGTCAGACGACTAGAGGTAAAGATTATAAAGACAGATTACCAAACGGTAACTATCTTGATAACACAGCTAGTCACTTTGTATTGACTATTGGAGATAACCCACAGACAGCTTTGATTTCTATGAAGTCTACTCAACTTAAAGTTAGTAGAAAATGGAACTCAATGATGATGGGTATTAAGATGCAAGGTAAAAACGGTTTATTCACACCGCCAACTTATAGCCACATTTATAAACTATCTACCGTTCAGATGTCTAATGACAAAGGAACATGGTTTGGTTGGGATGTATCTAAAGTTAGTCCTGTAGAAGACAAAGCTGTATATGATATGGCAAAATCTTTTGCGGAATCTGTAGGTAAAGGTGAAGTTCAAGCTAAACATAGTACGGAAGAAACTACAAAAAGTTCTTCTAACTACTAACTAGTATCCTAGGTAGTGGGCGTCTAAGCGAGAGTGGCAACGCCCACTTTTATTTTGTATGATAGAAAGATTTAAAAATATATTTTATGGATTAGACCGTGCACATGGTGTCACTTTAGTTGGTGAATCAAATGGTGATGGTAACAAGATTAAAGGTAAATCGTTTGTTAAACGAGAACCGGTCACAGATGAGTTGTGGCAAAAGCATTTAGATGGTGCTGACAGTTTAGGTATTATACCAATCAATGATGACAACAAATGTAAGTGGGGATGTATAGACATCGACTCTTACGCAGAGTTTGATCACAAGAAATTAATTAACAAGATAAAACAATTTCAATTACCATTAGTCGTTTGTAGATCAAAGTCTGGTGGTGCTCATGTATTTTTATTTACTGAAGATTATGTATCAGCAGGTTTGATGCAAGATAAATTAAATGAGATTAGATCTGTATTAGGTTATGGAGGATCAGAAGTATTTCCTAAACAAAGAGAATTAAAATCAAAAGATGATACAGGAAATTTTTTAAATTTACCATACTTTAATTGTGGTCAGACAACAAGATACGCCTTTATGGAGGATGGCGAAGCTGCTAGTATAGATGCTTTTTTTGAACTCTACGAAAGACATAAACAACAAGACATAAGCGCAATAGAAATTAAAAGACCAGAGACTCCTTATTCAGATGGACCACCATGTATAGAACTCATGGCACAAAATAAAATTGGTGAAGGTGGTAGAAACAATGCACTATTTCATTATGGTGTATATGCAAAATCTAAGTGGCCTGAAAATTGGAAAACAAAAGTAATGATATTTAATGAGTCAGCAATGGAACAACCATTGTCAGACACAGAAGTACAAATAATTATAAAACAACATGATAAAAAAGAATGGGGTTACAAATGTAATGACCAACCCATGTGTAGTTTGTGTGATAAAAAATTATGTAAGAAAAGAAAATTTGGTATAGGTCAAGAACCTGTGTTTCCAAGTTTAACAGACCTACAAGTAGTTAACTTAGAAGAGCCTTACTATTACATGAACGTTGACGGTGAAAGATTATATTTAGACTCAGCAAAACATTTAGCTAATCAAGTTTTATTTCAAGAAGAATGTATTAAACAATTAAGAATAAATCCTCCAACAGTAAAAGTTGGTGACTGGAAAAAAGTTACAACTGCATTATTAACTAATGCAGAGATCACAGAACCTGCAGAAGGTACAAGCACAAAAGATATATTAAATAATTATCTAGAAGACTATTGTGTAAACAGAATACAAAAAGATGACTACGAAGACTTACGTAATGGTGGTACTTATACTAAAGATGGTTTTCATCACTTTGTATTTGATAACTTCTTTAACAATTATCTATCAAGAAAACATTGGAGAGTTCCATACCAAAGAACATCACAAATGTTAAAAGATGATCTAAACTGCACAACTAAACGTGTAGGTAAAACAAAACTATCTGTATTTGTTGTAGCTAGATACGATAAAAAAACAGAAACATATAAACCAAAAACATTTAAGAAAGAGAACTACTAATGCGTCATGTAATTTATGGTCCTCCAGGTACGGGTAAAACACATACACTACTAGGACACATAGAAAAGTTTTTAGCTAACACACCACCAGACAAGATTGGTTATTTTACATTTAGTAAGAACGCTGCACAAGAAGGTAAACAAAGAGCAGTAGATAAATTTAAACTATCTTACAACGATGTACCATACTTTCAAACCCTTCATTCATTTTGTTTTAATCAACTTGGTATAAATAAAAACCAAGTGATGCAACCAAAGCACTACAAAGAACTATCAGAAAAGATGCAAATAGAATTAGAAGGTGCAAGACAAGACGAAGACTATGAGGGTATATTCTATTCTCCAGATCCATACATACAGTTAATAAACTTAGCACGGTCAAAAGAAATGGACCCAATAAAATTTTATAATTTACACAACAATAATAAAATACAATTAGATAAGTTAGAAATTATAGTTGAAGAGTTAGAAAGATACAAAGAACAACATGGACTAATTGATTTTCCAGACATGTTAGAAAAATTTATAGCAAGTGGCGAAGCACCAAAACTTAGAGTTATGTTTGTGGATGAAGCACAAGATTTAAGTTTAGTACAATGGAGATTAGTTAAGAAGATAGAAGAAAAATGTCAAGACTCATACATATCAGGTGATGATGACCAGGCCATATACAGATGGAATGGTGCACACGTTAGTACATTTATAAATCTAGAAGGTAAAAGAACTGTGTTAGATCAATCACAAAGGGTACCACAAAAACCTTTTGCATTAGCAAACAAGATAATAAAAAAAGTACATAATAGAGTAGAGAAAGAATGGTTGCCAAAAAAAGAAGAGGGATATGTTAAATACTGTGATGATCTACATGAAGTAGATTTTTCAACAGGTAGATGGTTAGTATTAGCACAAGCTAACTATATGTTAGCAGGTATTGGAAACATATTAGATGAAAAAGAATTGTATTGGCAGAGAAGAAATGCAGTGCCAAGGGTAAAAAATATATATGAGATTATACAAAAATGGAATGATTTAAAAAAAGGTGTACCTCTACACTATAACGATATTAAGAAGATTGCCGCAAAGATGACTAAAGATAATTGGGATCCAAAGTTATTTAAAACAATAATTAAAGAAGGGTTCTACGACATAGATACATTAAAAGAAAAGTATGGACTTAAAACAGAAACTGAATGGGATGAAGCATTAAATGAAATAGGTGATGAAGATATATATAAAATAAAAAAATTAATTAGATCAGGAGAAAATTTAGATAGCAATCCTAGAATTAGTATATCAACAATACATGGAGTTAAGGGTAATGAAAGAGAAAACGTAGTTGTAATAACAGACTTGGCTGGTGCAGCATTTATAGATTATGAAAAAGATCCAGATGATACACATAGATTATTTTATGTTGCGTGCACAAGAACAGAAAAAAACTTATACATAATCGAACCACAAACAAAGAAGGCATACAATTTATGACAAACAAAGACTTATTTAAGAAAGCAACATACGATTCACTAGACAATCAAGTTGGTGGAAAACATTATCGCTCAATGAAAATTCAACCTGCAGAGTTTATAAACGAAAACAAATTGCTTTTTGCAGAAGGTAATGCTATAAAATATATATGTCGACATCAGTCAAAGGGGAAAGAAGAAGACATTAATAAAGCAATACATTATTTAGAAATGATATTAGAAAGAGATTATTCATGAAACCAATATTCAAACCTCAAACAGAGTGGGTACCACCAGAATCTTTTCCAGATTTATCAAAGTATGATGAGATTGCAATTGACTTAGAAACTAAGGACCCAGATTTAAAATCAACAGGTTCAGGATCTGTAGTTGGTAATGGTAAAGTTGTAGGTATAGCTGTTGCTGTAGAAGGTTGGTCTGGATATTATCCTATCGCACATGAAGGTGGTGGTAACATGGATAAGAACATGGTTATCAAATGGTTTACAGATGTACTAAATACACCTGCAATTAAGATATTTCACAATGCAATGTACGATGTATGTTGGATTAGGTCTATGGGCCTTAAAATACAGGGTAAGATAGTAGATACCATGATTGCTGGCTCTCTCGTAGACGAGAATCGCTTTCGATATGATTTAGGTAGTTTGGGTCGTGATTACGTCGGAATAGGCAAGAATGAGGCTGTATTAAAGGAAACTGCAGCGCATTGGGGCATAGATGCTAAGTCAGAGATGTATAAACTGCCTGCAATGTATGTTGGAGAATATGCCGAGCAAGATGCAGTGTTGACTCTAAAATTATGGCAAGAAATGAAAAAAGAAATACTAGATGAAGATGTACAATCTATCTTTGATCTTGAAACAGAACTGTTTCCGTGTCTTGTTGACATGAGATTCTTAGGAGTACGTGTAGATGTAGATGCAGCACACCAATTAAAAAAAGAATTAGTAACAGATGAAAAAAAATGTTTACAAGAAGTTAAAAAAGTAACAGGTATTGATGTACAGATCTGGGCTGCAAGATCAATAGCCGAAGTATTTGATAAATTAAAATTACCTTACGAACGAACTTTAAAAACTGAAGCACCAAGCTTTACTAAAAATTGGTTACAGAACCAAACTCACCCTGTTGCAAAAGCCATAGCACATGCACGAGAGATTAATAAATCACACACAACTTTTATAGATACAATATTAAAACATTCACACAAAGGTCGTATCCATGCAGAGATCAATCAAATTAGATCCGATCAAGGTGGTACAGTAACCGGTAGGTTCAGTTACAACAATCCAAACTTACAGCAAATTCCTGCACGTAACAAGGAACTCGGACCACGGATCAGGAGTTTGTTTATTCCAGAAGAAGGACACACTTGGGGTTGCTTTGACTACTCACAACAAGAACCACGTCTTGTTACACACTATGCAAGTCTTGATGGACTTTACGGTGTAAGTGAAGTTTTAGAAGCATACAACGATGAACCAGACACAGACTTTCACAGGATTGTAGCTGACATGGCTAACATTCCAAGAAGTCAAGCTAAGACAATCAACCTTGGTTTGTTTTATGGTATGGGTAAAAATAAATTACAAGCAGAACTTGGTGTATCTAAAGAAGATGCAGAAGATTTGTTTAGAACATATCATGACAAAGTACCTTTTGTTAAAATGTTAATGGAAAGTGTAATGCGTAGAGCACAAGACAAAGGCAGAGTTAGAACTCACCTTGGACGTAGATGTAGATTTAATTTGTGGGAGCCTAGACATTTTGGTGTACACAAAGCTTTACCCAAAGAAGAAGCTGAACGAGAACATGGACCCAATATGATTAAACGTGCTTTTACATACAAAGCATTAAATAAATTAATACAAGGATCAGCAGCTGATATGACTAAAAAAGCTATGGTTGATCTGTACAAGGAAGGTATCATACCGCATATACAAGTACATGATGAACTTGATATATCGGTCGATGGTAATGCAGATAAGATAAAAGAGATTATGGAGTCTGCAGTAGAATTAGAAGTACCCAATAAGGTGGACTATGAATCTGGTCCTAATTGGGGTAATATAAAATGAGGATAAATTATGGCTTACTTAAATGCAAACATACCAGCAACCTATGCACAAATAAGAAGAGAGTATTTATATGATTGTAAAAAACATCACGGAGAAGTTGAAGACTGCATTATCTTTGGTCTTAGCGCTCTTACAGGTCGTGCTATATTATTTCATGCTATTATGGAAAACGGTGCAGTATTTTATCGCTTACCAATTAGCGCGTTTATTCAAAAGGGATTTGATGCATCCGGAGTGCCCGCAAGACGACTTGATGAACTACAGCTCTGGAATAGTTTTTCTTATTATCCTTCTGTCCATCGTTGGGATATTTTAGACGGACAAGCCGGTAAGTATATCGGAAAAGATAAAAAATGGCACCCAGGAAAATACTTATTTACAGTTGACTTTGCACATCCAGACAGTAATATACTTGACACTGATCATTCAGAGATACCGCACGAACATAAGTGCGCTCACATTATTGCCTTAGATGATGGTAATTTTGCAGCACAACCTAATAACAGATGTATATGGGACCTACCTTCTTTCACGGTGAAAGATAGTACTCCTGACTGGAAAGTGCAGACTTCTGAATGGAATGTAGAAGATAGCAGGGCTTGGCGTACCGAAGACACCGACAAGTTCTTCTATGAAATCGAGGAGAAAAAAAATGATTGATAAAATGAAAAGTAAAGCTATGCATTACTGGTCAGACCACAAGGTTGAATGTCTTGTAGTTGCAGTTTTAATTATAGCTTACATTGTTAAGTAATGAATTTAGTAGATTTATTAAAAAAGAATATTGTAATGGTTCCGGTTGTGGCGTCAGTCCTAGTCGGAACTTTTACTGGTGTTCGTTACATTGTAAATCTTACTGACACTATTAATCAAAACGAATTAAGACTTACTAATCTTGAAAGAGATGTAGGTGTATTAGAAAAAAATATTACAGATATTAATACAAGATTATCTTCTGCTGAAGCAACATGGCAAATGGCAGAAAATTTATATAGACAATTAGCTGATCAAGTTAGAGAACACAGTTATGATATCAAAGATCTTAACAGAGAAATAAATTATTAAGGTGACCTATGGAGATAGCCAGGATGAATTATTATTTTACAGGTGCCTTAATTGTTTTATTTGTTTTGTTATGTTTTATAAAACCTGCACACAGTAGAAATGAGTATCTCAATAACGGTACTAATACTTGTAGCACTGGTGATCTTAGCTTATCAGTCGAACAAAGGGACTCGGAGTCTAGGTATAGACACTTTAATCCTGACAATAATTATAATAGCCCTTCTGATGATAGGTCCTTACGTCTGACTTATAGAAAATTTTTAGGTTCAGCCTGCACTGATGAATTTAAAGCTGTTCAACAAGAAAATATGGAGTTAAAACAACAGTTAGAACTCATGAAAATGTGCGGAAAAGTCAATAAAAACCCTACTTTAACCAATAATCCTAACTTCAAATTGTTAGTTTCTAAATGTTCTGGTATAGTTATTCCCGATGATAAGATTATTAAACCTGATGGAAGCTATTGGGATTCAATTAAAGATGATTATAAAAAAGAAAACCCTGACATCAAACTTATGGGTGATAAAATTGTAAGATGAGAAACAAACCATTAAACATCGGTGAAGAAGCAAGGGTGCAGATGCCAATGAAAACGGTTGCTAGCCTGATCGTGCTCGTCGCAATGGGCGTCTTCGCATACACAGAGCTAACGGCGAGGTTGGTATCGTTAGAGACATCACGTGAGTTGTTTGAAAATGATTTGCTCAAGAAGTCAGAACAAGTGCCCACGGACCAAGAACAACATTTTTTAATTGAGGATTTGTACAAGACCGTCGAGAAGATGGAAGAAACTCAGGAAATGAACATGACTAACAAAGTCAACATAGAATTTTTAAGAGAACAATTAGATAAAGCATTAGAAGATATTGAAGGATTGAAAGATAAGGTAAGAGAAAACGGGAAGGCTTACTAATGACAGAGTTAATTGTAGCTTTACTTATGATTGTACACGGAGAGATTAAGGAAGCACGTATCCAGCCGACAATGTCAGATTGTTTGAAGGGAAAGCGCATCGCAAAACGTGCATCTAAGTCACATATAAAATATCAATGTATTAAATCAAAAGCAGAATTAGAGAAAAATATAGATGGATCTTTGTCGATAAAAAAGCTAATATTAGAGTAATGAAAGTAACAGCAGAGATAGTAAATGGACAATGTCCAACATGTGAAGAGGTCACTATGTTAGTTGGTCTAACACAACAAGTTTATAGATGTTTAAATTGTGGAAATGATTTAGAGCAACACATCAATGGTAAGATAGTTTATCTACCTTCAATTACTAGAACAAAAGACATGACACCTTTTGTAAAAGAATGGAAGAATGGCTAAACAAAGTTTTAAGTTCTTTACACCTAGAGATAAGCCTAAAAAAAGAGGCGCACGTCAACACAAAAAAAACAAAAACAAGCAAGAAAAGCGCCAAAAATCACAAAAAAGATACAAAGGCCAGGGTTGACATTATCCTAAAATATCCTACATTGTAGGTATGAAAGAAAAAACTATAACAATAACAGTAGATGGTACCAATCCTGGTCAATGGTCTAACCTTTTACTTGAACTAAACATTATGAAAAAAGCTTGGAGATCTTTTGGTGTAACCATGGATTTAAAAGCACCAGGTATAAAAAATATAGTCGAATGGGGAAACAGAACAGGAGATTATGTCAGACCTAATCGAAAAAAGAAAAAGTAATGGAACTAATAATACAAAACGACGGATTGTATCAATTAGTTCCTGTCACAAAGCAGATGATGGAACATATGTCTTTGTTGGTAAAAGTAGATTGCATGGATCTGTGCGAGATACTAAGAATAAAACTGACAACGTACGCCGACAGTTTAAATCTACATGTCATGAATAATGGCAGTGGAAATTTTTACGGTTGTATTTGTAAATAGACCTATCCCTAAAGAGGGGAAATATTGTGGGATAGGTTTATGGTGAGAAGATCTAATCCGATAACACAATTAAATTATCTTGTCAACTTTACAATCAAACCTAGTATACATCTCGTATTTATCTACTACCTCTGGAGTCATTTCTTTTAATAAAATACTAGAGTAATCATAACCAAAATAAATACATTCATGATAGGTATTAAACTCTTCTATAGGTGTGGGTATAGGTTTGCAGTCATTTCCTGGGACACCACTACAAACTAACATTAATAAAATAAATTTTGTCATTGACAATCCTATATTATGCACTATATAGTCTACTTTAACATGAAAGGAAGTAAACATGACAGACATGACTAAGTACAAAAACGTTTCTTTAAGTAAAGAAACATACGCTACTTTAGATAAGTTATCAAAGATAATATTGCCCGATGCAAAATTATCAGTAGCAAAGACAATAGAAGCAATAGCAAACGAGAAAGCGAAGAAATTAAATGGCAAGTTCAAAAAAAGTTAAGAAAGTATACATTTGTCCTACCTGTAAAGGTAATGGCTATGTAAAAGTCGCTTGCATTTATGAAAAAGAAGATATGGTTCATCAATGTTGGGACTGTGAGTCTCAAGGAGAACTTTACGATTATGGAGACGAAGACTTTTCAGATCTTGAAGGGGAAGGAATGTCAATACACTAATGATACCTGATACTGACAAAGCGTATATTGCAGGACTGTTTGACGGAGAAGGGTCCATACATATAAGACGTGGCATTGAAAAGAAAAAGAAACACAAAGGCAAACCTGGATACAGACTATCTAATAGTCTGCGTCTAAGCATGGAGATCACTATGACTGACCGTAGTGTTCTCATGTGGGTGCATGAAGTATTAGGTGTTGGAACTCTAACACCTAAAAAGGTTAAGGGTAAACGTGTAGATGGTACACCATACTTGAAACAATACAGATGGCGATGTACATTCAGAGATGCATACTATGTATGTTGTTTGATATGGCCCTTTGCACATACTAAACTACCTAAGATACAACAAGTCATAGAACATTACACACAACAAGCGTTAAAAGGTAATGTAATTTCTTTAGAAGAGTATAGGATGGTACAAAAAGATGTTAGATAAATATATTTATAATTTTTTATATTTTGTAAACCATGTATCAACCAAACTAACAAGTTGGTCCTGGTGTAAATTATATAGTGATAGGAAAAAAGGTTATGGCTACAGAAAAAAAAGATAGACCATGGGACGGTAGATCAAGACCGTCTGATGATAAATATAGAAAAGAGTTTGATAGAATATTTAAACCTAAAACTTTACATGAAGAACTTATGGAAGGTTACGAGCAAGAGAAGAAAGAATTAGAGAATGAAGAAGAGTAATAAATACAATTATTTAGAGGGAAAACAAATCACGGACCCTGACACTGGAAAAAGAGTTTATGAGATAAGTTCTTATAGACTTCCGTCTGTGACTACTGTATTAGGGGCCACCAAAAATACAGATTTTTTAAAAAAATGGAAGGCTAAAGTCGGTGAAACAGAAGCAGAGCGAATCAAGAATGTATCTAGTGCACGGGGCACCAGTATGCATAAATTCCTCGAGTCATTTATTACCGATGTTGGTTACGATGATCTTACAGAACTCGGACAAGCGGCGTTGCCCATGGCCAAAAAAATTATTGAGATTGGCTTTGCACCAGTGGAAGAGTATTATGGTTCCGAAGTTACGTTACACTATCCGGGCCTATACGCAGGCCAAACAGACCTTATCTGTAATCATAACGGTATGGAAACTGTTGTTGACTTCAAGCAAGCTAACCGTCCGAAAAAGAAAGAATGGATCGAAGATTATTATTTGCAAATTGCGGCATACGCCATGGCACACGACTACGTCTACGGAAGTAAGATACAGCAGGGAGTTATCATGGTATGCACGCCTGACCTATATTATCAAGAGTTCAAAGTAGAAGGACCTGAATTAAGACGCTTTAAACATGCGTTTTTGAAAAGATTAGACATGTATCATGACCTAATAAATGACGAGAAAGAAAGAACAACACCAATGAAAGCGGAGGATTTTAATGACGGATCAAACGAGATGGGGAATAGACCAAGTTCAAGTGAAGAATAAGGCTATAAAATACCAAAAGGACCTTGTTTCAAGCGCCATGGCTCATGTAGTCAAGATGGACGAATCAGGGATCACGGACCTTATGTTGCAGATTGAGGCAGAATATGAGCGGAAGTATGGCGAAAATGTGGCCAAGAAGTACACAAAAACCGTACTATAGTATTCTGTGACAGATTTTATTTTTTTTTTTTTTTTTCAGGAAATAAAGTGTACCAAGTGTACTTTTGGTCTAGAAGTGTTGGTATATATGACTTTAGGGTGGACACTTTATGGTACACTTTTTATTTTATTTAGAGATGAAGTGTACTATCAAATTTCGGTTCACGCGCGCGAATGTGTTTTTTAAAATAAAAAATCTGTGGTAGAATACTATAGAAGGAATCATACATATGCCTAAAAAGAAATCTAGAAGAATAAATAGCTACAACAAGCCTAAGCTGGTCAAGCAGGCTGTTAAGTTTCCATACAAGCGTGTACGTATAGATTGGATTGACATCATCACTGAAGGTGGCTGGGGCACGGTAAAAGAGTTTGCTGATATGAAACTAGCAACACCTGTAAGTGAGGGTTGGTTGTTTTCTAAAGACAAAGATACTGTAAGAATATTTGCAGGTTATGATGTTGATGATGATGGTAGTATTACTTTTTCGGAGCGATCGGTTTTTCCAACTTCTTGTGTGAAGAAGATAACGAAGATTCATTAGGTGTCACATTTATCAGAGATCCGTAATCGTCTATTATCTGTTTCATTTTTGCTTCTAGCTCTTGTTCTGATAGGTCCTCTAGTTTTCCTGTTTTTATTATCTTTCTATCTATGTATAGTCCTGCTGCTTTTCCTCTGTTTGCTTCCGCGTTCACTGCTGAAGAGAATGATCCTTTTTTTAAAGCGGCCTCTCTCAGTCTAGCAAGTTCTGCTAAGTGTCCATCGTAAGTCACTTCATGTTTTCTTAATCTTTCTTCTTTAAGTTCACCAATATGTTTAACTACAAGCGGCGAATATTTTGGATTAGTTAACTCTGATCCTTCTCGCATTGCTCTATCCTTACTGTACCCAGCAGCGATAGCAGCTTCACGTTTAGTCATTGGTCCATCCGGTCCACCGAATACTAAAAACTCAGCGAATCGTTGTTGCATTTCTGTTAATCTTTTTGGTACACCCATGTTGACAATTTAAGGAAACTATCCTATAATGTCAAGAATGAAAGTACATAGAAATCAAGATGAATTACTAGACACTATTGAAGGATATAAGACTTTAGTTGAAGAACAGAAGAAAGAAATCTTTGAGTTAAATAAAATTGTATCTGAAAACGAAAAAAACAAAAACCTCTTGCAAGGTTATAAAAAAGTGATAGAGGATCTATCTATCAAGTTAAGAAAAATTTCATGAGAGTACAAGACTTGCAGTTGTATCTAAGCAACTTTACGAAAGGTTCTGACGCAGTAAAGAACGCTGTCATCTACGTAGAGATAAATGGAAAACTACACGCTATTCGAAGAATGGAAGTACACGAAAATG
>Ga0099800_1164_pt1 | contig 18063 bp, 20 predicted proteins | sample Uncmet6_SortRC_1_FD_89868 | JGI IMG/M metagenome (GOLD analysis project Ga0099800, IMG submission 89868) | Marine eukaryotic communities from CALCOFI LINE 67, Pacific Ocean - CN11_C50_N6_SortRC_1 | ecosystem: Environmental > Aquatic > Marine > Oceanic | place: Pacific Ocean: Monterey Bay... | reverse complement strand
CTGGCTAGATAAACTCACCACAGGCCCTGTATTTTTTTCCGTGTCGCTTTCATCATTACTGATTAAAGTGACGCGTCTATCTTGAAAATAGTAGCTTTGTCCAACACTGGCGCGCAGGCGTTCTAAACCTTCTGGATCAAATAAACTATAACTTACGCCCAAAGACATAAAGTTATTATCTTCTAAACGGTCATGTCCATAGAAGCGATATGGGTTAAACAGTTGATCATAATTAATCGAAGCTGTAGTGGTGTCAAAGTTTGGATAATCTGTCTGATTTTTATACGGCGCATAGGCATAAAATGCTCTTGGCGTAATGGTTTGCAGGTATTTTCCATCTTTTTCAAAGGTTAAACCAGTATCCAGACTGAATTGCGGTACAACCACCGATTTATTTTTATCGTTTGGTGTTGCTCCACCTTCAGGATATAAAGCGTTGATGGTGTTTTCATCATAAAATGTATTAATGCTACGAACCGAGACTTCAGGAATGGCAAAAGCATAGGTGTTTCTAAAGTTATAACGTGCCGCGAATTGGTTATAGATCCGAGTACCACTTGGCTGAGTGCTATAGTTGTTAGTATCACTAATGTCTTTTTTGAAATATGCGGTGTCGTTATTAAACTCGTATTGTAATCCTAGAGGATTACCCGTGACATAGTTTAGTAAAAACTGAGGCAGACGCGCATAAGGTCGGTCAATATCAGCTACGGTTTTATCTAGAGTCTGAAAGTCTTCAACTTTTAATTGAGCTTTTAAGCCAGGAATTTGATTTTTATAATTTAACACCCAGGCACGACGTAAATTTAAATCTGTCTTTGAATCAGGACTTGAGTTTAAGTCAGCCGTAAAGTCTTTATCTGATGCGTAATTGTATTCTAAGTTGGTTGACCAATAATCATTGATATCCCAATTATGTAAAAATTTTAAATCTTTACGGTCTTGATCATTATATTTTTTATCTTCAGGAAGATAAGCGCCAGAAATTTTACCCTCACCAAAGTTCTCGGTGATATATCTGAACTGACCTTCCAGCATCGTGCCACGATCAGCATAGTAGCGTGGCGTCACAGTTGCATCGTAGTTAGGCGCGAGATTAAGATAAACAGGAACGGCAAGTTCAAAACCTCCATCATTGGAGAAACCAAAGGTGGGGTTTAAAATCCCAGTAGTTCTACGATCATCAATCGGAAAGTTAAAATAAGGAACCGCCAATACAGGTACATCTTTGACGTAAAGTTTTGTGCCCTTGGTTATGCCCCGACCACTGTCCTGATCCAACTTGATTTCTTTGGCTTTAATTTGCCATGTTGGTTTTTCTTCAGGAGGACAGGTCGTGTAGGTCGCATCATTCAAAACCATCGTCGTCGGTGATGTACGATTGATCTGCTGTGCATGACCATGCGCATGCCGTTCCTCAGAAATGTAGAAACTATTATTTAAATCACCTGTTTGGGTCTTTAAATTGTAATTGATCTTGTCGCTCTGAGAAAGCAGACCGCCTTGTGCTAATTGTACGTGACCTTCAGCGTCAGCATAGGTTTGAGTCTGATCAATGGTGACTTTGTCGGCGCGAATAGATCGACCTTCCTGATCAATTACGACATTACCACTTAGCTGTGAATCGCCTTTGGGATTGTAATGTCCATAGTCGGCAGTCACCACAGAAGTCGCCTTTTCTGGATCTACGGCTTGAGCGGTTGGACTGATGGGAGTGATCCATGTACCTGTACAAAAGGCAGAGCTTAATGATTTTGTATCTCTGACCTGAGCTTCAGGTGCAGATTTATCTACATAATATTGCTCAAAAAATTCCTGACCAGGATAAGCTTTTTGAATGCTTTCCTTGAGCTGTTTATTATCAACGTTAGAAGCCGCATTATCCGACTCAGCATAACTTGATTGTATGGAGCCACCACATAAAAGTGTCAAAATAGCGGTCGCTAAAGGATTAAATTTAAACTGATGCTTCATTGTTTCATTAACCAAGTATGCTAATTCGCAATTAATTATTGTCGCATCATAGAGAAAAAGTTTATAAGTGGCTACACTTATGACTTCAAAATCTCAGCTAGTTTTAGATTTTATTGCAAATGAATACACAACGTGAACAATTGATACAATCATGGATTGCCTCTGCTTTGAATACTGAAGATTTTCAGGTTCACTTTTTAGCTGGAGATGCGAGTTTTAGACGCTATGCACGCGTCATTAACCAAAATAATACCTTTATGTTGATGGATGCGCCACCTGAAAAAGAAGATTGTGCTCCATTTGTGATGATTGATGAGTTTTTTGATCAGCATGGTGTACGTGTGCCACATATTATTGCTAAAAATCTGGAGCAGGGTTTTCTGCTACTTGAAGACTTTGGTGATGTGGTCTTATCAACTCTACTGAATGATGTCACGGTGGATCATTATTATCTACAAAGCTTTAAGCAACTGATTCAATTGCAATCGATTCAGGGTGAGGGACATTTCCCAGTCTATTCGCATGAAAAGTTACTGACCGAAATGAAGTTGCTGACAGATTGGATGCTGCCATCACTTCAAGTTATACCAAGCGCAGAACAGCAAACAGTTATCGATCAAACATTTAATTTATTGGCAAACACTGCGCTTGCGCAGCCTCAGGTGATTGTGCATCGGGATTTTCATAGTCGTAACTTGATGAAAATTGAAGGCGAAGAACAACTGGGTGTGATTGATTTTCAGGATGCGGTGGTCGGCGCAGATACCTATGATCTGATCTCGATTACGCGTGATGCGTATGTGCAGTGGAATGCAGATCGGGTTTATCGTTGGTTCCAGCTTTTTTATGATTTATTACCCGATGAAGCCAAGATCAATCGCAGTTTTGAACAATTTAAAAAAGAAGCGGACTTTATGGCGATACAGCGTCATATCAAAATTCTGGGAATTTTCGTCCGTTTATTTGAGCGAGATGGAAAATCGGGTTATCTCAAAGATTTGCCTCGTGTGATGTGGTATTTACTCGAAGAAAGCAAAGCTTATCCAGAACTGGATGCTTTTATGCAATTTATGCAGCAGACAGTCATGCCTAAGTTTATTGAAAAATATGGTCGTTATGAGGTAGCCGCCTAATGAAAGCTATGATTCTTGCTGCGGGCTTGGGTAATCGTATGCGTCCATTGACTTTGCATACACCGAAGCCTTTATTGCAAGTCGCTGAAAAACCTTTGATTGTTTGGCATATCGAAAAATTGAAAAAGATTGGTGTCACCGAGATCGTTATTAATACGGCATGGCTGGCTGATAAACTGGTAGATGCTTTAGGTGATGGCTCGCTTTTAGGTGTCAAAATCTTATGGTCACATGAGAGTGAAGGTTTGGAAACAGCGGGTGGCATTATCAATGCCTTGCCATTGTTGGGTGATGATCCTTTTATTTTGGTCAATGGTGATGTTTGGACAACGATGGATTTTGCATCGCTTTTAAAGGTCAAATTAATCGACGATTTAGCGCATTTAGTATTTGTGCCTAATCCTGTGCAACATCCGCAGGGTGATTTTGTGCTATCCAATGGCAAAGCTTATACTTTTGAGCAAGCGCAAATAGGTGAGGCTCTAACTTATAGTGGCGTGGCTGTTTTATCGCCCAAACTATTTGAAAATTTAGAACACGGTAAACGACCTTTAGCACCTTTATTGAAACAAGCCATGCTTAACGGCCAAGTGAGTGCTGAAAAAATGCAAGGTGTTTGGGTTGATGTGGGTACGCCTGAGCGATTAAATGAGCTAGATCAACACATTAAAGCAGGTTTATACATTTAACTGTGTAAACGCTAATCGTTGACCACTACTTTTGAGTAGAGAAATAGGTATACTGCAACTAACTTTTTAGAGATGTTCCACGGATATGCATCCTTTTTTCCACGAATTAAAACAGGGCAGTCAGGCTTTAGGTTTAGACCTGAGCGATGATGCTTTAAATCTGTTGTTGAAATATCAAGATGCATTGGTGCTCTGGAATAAAGCCTATAATCTCACGGCGATACGGGATCCAAAAGAAATGTTGGTGAAGCATTTATTGGATAGTCTAAGTATCTTAAAAGATTTACCTGAAGGTCGTTTACTCGATGTCGGTACAGGTGGCGGTATGCCAGGTATGATCATTGCATTATGTCAGCCAGAACGTTGCTGTGTATTGCTAGATTCAAATGGTAAAAAGATTCGATTTTTAAAACAGTTTATTGCAGATTTAAAATTAAACAATGTGATTGCTGTCCAAACACGTGTGGAAAATGAAGATTCGATTGGTGAATTGGGGCAATTCGATGTAATTACCAGTCGTGCATTTGCTTCACTGACTGATTTTGTCAATGCCGCACGGCCGTACATGCATCAAAGTAGTATCATCGCTGCGATGAAAGGTTTGGTTCCTTTAGAAGAAATGCAGCAAATGCAACATGAATTTTCGTGTCAGGTGATTGAGTTGCAAGTGCCGCGTTTAGATGAACAACGTCATTTGCTTTTACTTGAACAAAAACAATCTTAAATTGGGGTAACTATGGCTCAGATTATTGCAATAGCCAATCAAAAAGGCGGCGTAGGTAAAACCACGACCGCTGTGAATCTGGCTGCCTCATTGGCTGTATTAAAAAAACGCGTACTTTTAGTGGATATGGACTCACAGGGCAATGCCACTATGGGGTCTGGTGTGCAGAAAAATGATTTGCTGTATTCCATCACCGATGTATTGCTCGGTGAAGTTCCTGTCGAAACTGCAATCACAAAATCTGAAGTAGGTTATAAAGTGCTGGGTTCAAACCGTGAGCTTTCGGGTGTAGAGCTTGCGATTGCGGATCAGGAAGGGCGTGAATTTATTCTAAAAAAAGCGCTAGATAGTGTTCGTGATGCTTTTGATTATATCATCATCGACTGTGCGCCTAGTCTGAGTCTAATTACCGTTAACGCACTTGCTGCTGTAGATGGGGTTATGATTCCGATGCAATGTGAATATTATGCGCTCGAAGGTTTAGCCGATTTAACCCAGACCATTGATCGTATTCAACAGGCTTTGAATCCTGAGCTACAAATTATTGGTGTACTACGCACCATGTACGATGCACGTAATGCTTTGACTCGTGATGTTTCTGCTGAATTAGAACAATTTTTTGGCAAAAAACTCTATGATACGGTCATTCCGCGTAATGTTCGTCTTGCTGAAGCACCTGCACACGGTTTGCCGATTATTTATTTCGAGAAAAGCTCCAAAGGTGCAGTGGCTTATTTAAATTTGGCTGCTGAAATGTTGAAAAAAAGTAAAGTGAAAAAAGGGAGTCACGCATGACCACAAAAAAACGCGGATTGGCAAAAGGGCGTGGTCTGGATGCACTTCTCGGCTCTATTCAAAAAGAAAAGTTACAAATAGAAGCACAGGCGATTGATCATGGTCAGCTCAAACAGATTGATGTCAATCTACTGAAACGTGGGGAATACCAACCACGTCGCTTTATACAGGAACAAGACTTAAAAGAGCTTGCATCATCGATTGAAAAACATGGTGTGATGCAGCCGATTGTGATTCGTCCGATTGAGGATGAACAATATCCGTATGAAATCATTGCGGGTGAACGTCGTTGGCGCGCAGCACAATTGGCAGGTTTAAAAGAAATTCCTGCGATTGTCCGTGACTTGAATGATCAGGTAGCGATTGCATTGGCACTGATTGAAAACATTCAGCGTCAGGATCTCAATCCAATTGATCAAGCATTGGCTTTACAACGTTTTCACGACGAGTTTGGTTTAAGTCATCAAGAAATTGCAGAAACCGTGGGCAAAGCCCGTACCACGGTCAGTAATTTACTGCGTTTACTCAGTCTGGATGATGCCATCAAAAATCTGATGCAGGAAGGTCAATTGGATATGGGACATGCTCGGGCGATTTTGGCGTTAAAAGCCAAAGATCAAATGGCAGTCGCTAAAATTGTCATCGAAAAAAGTCTTTCAGTACGTCAAACAGAGCAACTGGTTCGTGAATGGAATGAGCCAAAACAAGACAAGCCTCAGGCTGTGATTTCGCCAGATATTGAGCAATTGACCCAAAAATTATCTGAACGTTTTGGTGCAAATGTAAAAATCGATCACAATAAACAAGGAAAAGGCAAACTGGTCATTCACTATCATTCACTTGATGAGTTAGATGGTATTTTAAATATTTGCTTAACCGATTAGTCTATGCTGACCTTTTAAATTTTTTGTAGTCATTGGGGAAGTACAGCATGTGGGAATTAGTTAAGGCAGGGGGCTGGTTGATGCTGCCCCTCATTCTATGTTCTATTTTTACTGTAGCGATTAGTATCGAACGTTTTATTCGCCTGAAACGATCAGCAGTTTTGCCAAGCGCCCTCATGTCTTCAAGTTCTCATTCGGTTGATCAGGTCATTGTGCAATTGCAGCAAAACCAAGCCTTGCAAACCAGTCCTTTGGGACGAATTTTAAAAGCTGGTATTGAAAACCAGAGTATGGGCGAGCAATTTGCTAAAGCACAAATGGAAGTTACCGCTTCTCAGGAAATTGGGTATCTGGAACGTAATATTAACTTTTTGGGAACGATGAGTGCTGTTGCGCCTTTACTTGGTCTTTTGGGTACAGTCGTTGGAATCATCGAATCCTTTCTAGTGATTGATATTGGATCGAGTAGTAGTCCAACTTTAATGATTCCTGGTATTTCTAAAGCGTTGATCACTACCGCTGTGGGGATGTTGATCGCAATTCCAGCGTTAATGGCGTATCGTTATTTTCAGCGTCTTGTACATGAATACATCGCGGAGCTTGAACAACAAGCGACTCTTTTTCATGCCGCACTTTTTTTCAAACCTTCACAGTCAAATGCATTTGAGCAACGTCGTGTAGGCTAGGGTGGGATATTATGAAATTTAAGCGCCCGCAAGTTGAAGATATTCATATCAATCTGACACCGATGATTGATTGTCTGCTGTTTATTTTGGTGTTTTTGTTGCTTTCTACGACCTTTGCACAAAATAGTCGAATTAATCTGACTTTACCCGATGCACAAGGGGTTCCACCAAAACAATACGATCAAAAAATCGAGGTCATGGTAGACTCTTCGGGGCATTACATGGTCAATGGTCAAGCTATTTCTAGTCAGAGTAGTTCTGATTTAAGTAGTGCAATTAAACAGGCGGCACATGATCGTCGTGATTTAATGTTTGTCATCGCTGCTGATGCCAAAGCGACGCATCAGGATGTGATTCGCGTGATGGATGTGGCAGGACAGCTTGGTTTTGTTAACATTAACATTAGTACAAAAGTTCCTTCCAGAGGTTTTACTGAGTGAAGCAAGATTTTAAGATTTATCTTCGTCTACTATCCTATCTAAAACCCTTTTGGGGCATTGCATTATTGGTATTGGTTGGTTTTGCGATCAATGCTGCAACTGAGGTGTCAGTTGCCAAGTTATTAAAATATATCATTGATGCAATTCAGGAAGGTAGTCGACAAAATCTTGATTGGTTTCCAGCACTTATAGTGTTGTTGGTTTTCTTTCGTGGTCTGGGCTTGTTCATGGGCAGTTATTTTACCGCTGTCATCTCACGCAGTTTGATCTTTAGTATCCGTCAGGATGTCTATGCAAAACTGTTGTGTTTGCCTTCACAATATTATCTGGATAATTCGTCAGGGCATATTACTGCCAAGATCATGTATAACGTAGAGCAACTCACGGCTGCATCTTCTGAATCGCTGACGACCATTGTTAAAGAGGGTTTTATTACCATTGGCTTATTGGGTTATCTTTTTTACTCGAACTGGCGTTTGACTCTGTGTATTCTAATTTTTATGCCTTTGATTGGTTTGCTTGTTCGTAAAGCATCTAAAAGAATGCGTAAACTTTCGATTCAAGTACAAAATACCATGGGTGATGTGAATCACGTGGTACAGGAAAGTATCAATGGTAATTCAGTGGTCAAAACCTTTAATGGCGAGGCCTCAGAACAACAGCGCTTTTATAAATCTTCTCAGGAAAACCTCAAACGTGGTTTGAAAATGGTGGTAGTTCAAAACATGAACTCGCCACTGGTACAATTGGTAATGGCATTTGCCATGAGTTTGATCGTCTGGTTGGCATTGCGTCCACAAATTTTGGGTAATACGACTGCGGGTGAGTTTGTGGCCTATATTACGGCTGCCGGCTTGCTCGCAAAGCCTATAAAAAATCTGACCGATGTTAATGAAAAGATACAACGCGGTATTGCAGCAGCTTATTCTGTTTTTGAATTATTGGATCTACCTGAAGAAAAAAATACAGGAACTTTGAAGCCTGAATTGAAAGGTAATATTCGTTTTGATCATGTGGGTCTGGTGTATAAATCAGATGTTCATGCCATTCAGGATTTTACGCTCAATATCAAATCAGGTGAAACGATTGCTTTGGTCGGGCGTTCTGGCGCAGGTAAAACTTCTTTGGTGAATTTGTTGGTGCGTTTTCAGGAAACGACTAGCGGTCAAATTTATCTGGACGATCTTCGTATTGAAGATATCGATTTACCAACTTTACGCCGTCAGGTTGCGATGGTGAATCAGCAAGTAGTGTTATTTAATCGTACAGTGCGCGAAAATATTGCGTATGGACAGCTTGAAGGTGCAAAAGAAGAGGATATTATCGCTGCGGCAAAAGCTGCTTATGCACATGATTTTATTATGAACTTACCACAAGGTTATGACACTGTTCTTGGCGCTCAGGGATTGAATCTATCGGGTGGTCAGCGTCAGCGTATCGCGATTGCCCGAGCGATCCTAAAAGATGCTCCGATTTTGATCTTGGATGAAGCGACAAGTGCACTGGATAATGAATCTGAGCATTTTATCCAAAAAGCTTTTGATCAGGCGATGCAGCAAGATCGTACCACCATTGTGATTGCACATCGTTTGTCAACGATTGAAAATGCAGATCGAATTGTGGTGATGGATAAAGGTCGTATTGTGGAGCAAGGTACACATTCGGAATTACTGGCTAAACAAGGCGCTTACTATCAATTACACCAGCGTAATTTCGAGGATTAGTCTGCATGTCTTTTGCCCAAATAATTCAGGATGCGTGGAATAAACAAGCAAAATGGCTAATTTTGTTACGTCCACTGTCATGTTTATATTGGGTAGGTTCAAGTTTTAATCACAAGCTTTATCAAACTGGCGTAAAAGCAGTATATACCGCACCCGTACCTGTGATGGTGATTGGCAATATTACGGTAGGTGGGAGCGGTAAAACGCCTCTATTAATCCAACTGATCAAATATCTGATGCAGCGACAGCTTAAAGTCGGTGTGATCAGCCGTGGTTATGGTGGTCAAGGTCCTTTTCCTGCTTTAGTGGATATGAGTTCCAAACCTGACGAAGTGGGCGATGAGCCGTGTTTAATTGTTCAATCTACACATGTGCCGATGGCTGTAGGAGCAGATCGTAAAGCAGCAATTGAATTACTGTTAAGTCAATATGAGATTGATCTCATTATCAGTGATGATGGCTTACAACATTGGGCCTTAGATCGACAAATTGAATGGATTGTACTGGATCTTAATCGCGGCTTGGGCAATGAAAAACTGTTGCCTGAAGGTTATTTACGTGAACCCAAATCACGTTTAGAAACGGGGACTGTTATTGAACATGGAGTACAACCGCAGTCGAGCTTAAATATGCATCTTCAAGCAGGTCAGCCGTATTTGTTAAATCCATCTGAAAATGCTGCAAGTTTATTTAATCCGCAAGACCAGTTTTATGCAGTAGTCGGTATTGGTTTTCCGCAGCGTTTTTATAAAACGCTTGAATCGATTGGCATTCAGGAATTTCAATGTCACGAATTTCCCGATCATTATGATTATGAAATTGAAGATTTACAGTTTGATGATCACAACCCCATCATTACCACTGAAAAAGATGCAGTAAAGATTTTAGCTTTGCTTCAACAGTATCCAGATTTCGCTACTGAAATTTGGGTCGTGCCTGTAGAGGCAATCCTTTCTCAAGATTGTTACCAATTACTTGACGCTCAATTACATCAGTTGGGTATTTCTCTGCCTCAGGAAATTTAAATGAAACACATCGTCATTCCTGCTCGTTTTGCTAGCTCACGTTTACCTGGGAAACCCCTTTTAGAGATTCATGGTCGTGCCATGATTTTACGTGTTGTTGATCAGGCAAAAAAAGTTCAAGGTTTTGATGATTACTGCGTGGCCACAGATGATGAACGTATTGCTCATATTTGTCGTACAGAAAATATTGATGTCGTGATGACCAGTACGGAACATCCTTCTGGTACAGATCGTTTAAGTGAAGTTGCACGAATCAAAGGCTGGGCAAGTGATGACATTATTGTTAATGTGCAAGGTGACGAACCTTTACTGCCTGCCAAATTAGTACAACAGGTGAGTCAGTTATTGGTTGAAAAACCAAATTGTTCCATGTCGACCTTATGTGAGCCGATTCACCAGTTGGAGGAATTTCAGCGTAACAGTATTGTGAAAGTCGTCATGTCTAAAGGCAATGAAGCGCTATATTTTAGTCGTGCAACGATTCCTTATGACCGTGATGCGGCACAACAGCACACCCAACAACTACATGCACATGCTTATCGTCATTTGGGGTTGTATGCTTATCGGGTCAGTTTGTTACAGGAATATGTGACTTGGGAACAGGGTACATTAGAAAAACTTGAAAGTCTTGAGCAGTTGCGTGTGCTAGAAAATGGTCATCGAATCGCGATTGCGATTGCAGAAGCCAATCTGCCACCGGGTGTGGACACTTTGGTGGATTTAGAGCGTTTAAACGCGATGCCCGTTTCAAGCTTTCAATAATTTTGGATGATTTGATGCAAACTGTTTATCCGTGGCAACAAAATGTATGGGAGACGCTCACCAGCCGATTCCCAGAAGTGGGTCATGGTCTCTTGTTTTATGGCAAAAATGGTTGTGGGAAACATGAATTTGCCCAGCATTTTTTAGCTTGGATTCTCTGTTCTAATAAACAGGCTCAAGCAGCATGTGGTGAATGCGTAAGTTGTCAGTGGTTAAAGTCCGATACACATCCCAATTATGTACATATCAGTACCGATGAAGACAATAAAAAACAAAATGCCAAGATCAAAATTGAGAAAATACGTGAGCTATTGCCTTTTGTGCAACAAACCGTAGATGGCTGGCGTGTGATTGTGATTGAACCCGCGGAAGCTTTGAATATTGCTTCGTCCAATGCGCTCTTAAAAACACTCGAAGAGCCGGGTGAACGTATCATTTTAATTTTATTGGCAGATCATTATCTAAAATTACCTGCGACTATCCGCAGTCGTTTGCAGCATTTTGCACTAGATCGAATTTCACCTGAGCAAGCATTGCAATATATTCAAAATGAACAGCCTGAACTTTCGGTAGAACAAATCAACTTACTTTTGAATCTTACGGGCGCTATGCCCTTAAGTGCGTTACAGTTAGCAGAAAGTGATTGGTTAAATAAGCGTACTGACTTTATGGCTGATTGGACAAATTTGGTCATACAGAAAAATAAACCCATAATGCTCGCAACCAAATGGTCAAAAGAGCTGAGCTTTAATGATTTTATTGCGATGTTGGAGTACTTGTTGGGTGATGTAATTTGTGTCAAGCTCAATCAATCAATCAAAAACATTGATCTGTCTTTTGATCAAATCGTGCCAGCCTATACGCTTGAGCAATTGTTTGAAATCTATGCAGAAATACAACATGCCAAGCAATTGGTTGAACAAAATGTACAAACCAATCTGGTTTTGGATCAACTTTTTATAAAATTAATGAATGTTAAATAAAGGGGAAGTAGAATGGAACCACGTATGATGGGCGGAATTATTCAGTTAAATATTCCTGATCGTGTAACCTTGCAAGCCAGTTATATGAGTTTTGTGCAAGGTGGTGGTTTATTTATTCCTTCCAAGCAAGCTGTCAAGCTGGGTGACGAGATATTTGTACTGGCTACCTTGCCTGAGCAGTCGCAAAAGATTCCACTCACTGGAAAAGTGATCTGGATTTCACGTAAACAAACTGGGGTTAAACCGCATGGTTTTGCGATTCAACTCAGTGGCGAAAAGGGAATCTACTACAAAAATGAAGCAGAAAAGCTTTTGGCGGGTAGTGTATCTGATCGTCCTAATTTCACCATGTAAAAAATAGGAAAAAAATGTGTTTGTAGATACTCATTGTCATCTGACCATGCTGGATTTGACAGCTTATGATGGAGATTTGGATCAGGCCTTGGCACAGGCGCGTCAAGCAGGTGTATCCAAGTTTATGAGTATTTCAGTGGATCTGGACGATCATCTTCAACTTGCTCAAATCGCCGAACGCCATGATGATGTGGGTTATAGTGTTGGTGTGCATCCCTGTGAAGATGCAGCCACGATGGCGCGAGCGACCACTGAATTTCTGGTTGAATTGGCACAATCTGATAAAGTTTGGGCATTAGGCGAAACGGGGCTTGATTATTATCACAGTACTGAATTTGTAGAACAACAAAAGCAATGTTTTGCCCGACATATTGCGGCATCTAAAATTGTGAAAAAACCAGTGGTGGTACATACTCGTTCTGCCAAGCAAGATACCATTGATATTATCCGTGCTGAACATTCGACACATGGTATTTTACATTGCTTCACTGAAGATTGGGAAACGGCAAAAGCGGCGCTAGATTGTGGTTACTATATTTCCTTTTCGGGCATTATTTCCTTTAAAAATGCGCAAGATTTACGAGATGTCGCTAAACAAGTCCCACTTGATCGAGTGTTAATCGAAACAGATAGCCCCTATTTGGCACCTATGCCTTATCGTGGTAAATCAAATGAACCAAAATATGTGCCATTTGTAGCCAAAGCTTTAAGTGATGTATATGATAAACCTCTAGAAGAAATGGCAGCTATTACTCGCCAAAACTTTGAAAATCTTCTGAATATGAAATAGTTGAATTAAACGAAAGCTAAAGTAAGAGAGTTATTGCGTGAAGATGGATCGTCAGGCTCAGTTTCGAGCAAGAGAAATATTGATATTTCAGGTTGCAGAACAACTCCTATTGGAAAATGGCGAAGCAGGTATGACACTTGATGCTTTGGCAGCGGAGCTTGATCTTGCTAAAGGCACGCTTTATAAGCACTTTCAAAGTAAAGATGAACTGTATATTTTATTGATCATTCGTAATGAAAAGATGTTGCACGAAATGGTGCAGGATACGCAAAAGACTTTTCAGGAGCATTTAGCTTTTTTTATGTTGCATCATTTGCATCATCCTGAACGTACCGTGATGTTTCATCAGATTGAAGAGCGTTTGTCGACAACTGGACAAGGGATACAGCAACTTTTTCAAGAGCTTTATCAGATTCGTAAAAAACGTTTACGCATTATTATTGGTATGACAGATACTTATCTGGAGTCAATCCAAAGTTCAATGACGACCCGTGATTATTTGGCTGGGATTTGGTCACTTACGCATGGTGCTGCGGCGATCTTAAATTCAAGTTTTTATCAGCGTTATTTGGGTTCAAGAGATACTTTGCGCATTGCTTATATTGATCAGGCTTTAGCTATGCCTAAGTTTATTCAAGAACAATATGCCTAATCAGGACGAACACGCGAAGCAAGGCTTTTCGTCTTGTGCTCATCCTCATACTCGAAGCATAGCTTCTCAGCCTTCTTGCGAAACGTTGCTTCTCAGATCGAGCGTTGCTCGATTTAAACCTTGCCACTCCAAGCATAGCTTTTCGTCTTGCGCTCGGACAAAGCTTCGCTTTGTTAATCCTCGCTCAGGATTTACGTTGATCGAGTTGATGGTGGTCATTGTTATTATCGCGATTTTGGCTTCGCTGATTTTATTAAATATCAGTGGGGTTGATCAGCGTAAAGCAATGCAAGCACGTGAATTTTTTATTCTCGATTTAAAAAAAATCAATAAAGAATCGGTTGATCAATCCCGTATTTTTGCTCTATTAACTCATAATGCGACTGATGTCGCCCCATTTAGCTATGAGCTGGCTGAATATCATGACCTTCGTACTCAAACAGTTATTCAGGAAGATAAAAAATGGCAACCTTATTCGGAATTTCCTGTCAGAGTATTGCCTGAAAGAGTCGCGTTTAATATTGAATCTGTTGATCAAAACTATCAGAATGCAACTCAACAGGATTTAATTAATCAACAAGCTCCCAAATTAATTTGGTTTGGTAATGGCGAAGTAAAACCAGTACGAATCCAGTTTTATTTTGAACAAAACCCTGTTGGTGATCCAATTGAGGTTGATCATCTGGGTAATATTAATGAAAACCAATAAACCCGATTCTGGATTCTGGTCTTGTGCTCATCCTCGCATTCGACGCATAGCTTCTTATTATTCTTGCGAAGCGCTGCCTTTTAGATCAAGCGTTACTCGATTTAAATCTTGTCACTCGAAGCAGAGCTTTTCGTCTTGCAGAGCGGCAAAACTATGTTTTGTTAGTCCTCGCCATTCGAAGCATAGCTTCTCATCTTGCGCTCGGACAAAGCTTCGCTTTGTTAATCCTTACTCAGGATTTACATTACTTGAAGTCATGGTGGCTTTGGCTATTTTTGCAATTGCAGCCGTTGCCGTGACAAAGGTGGGTATGCAATATACTCAGTCCACTGCAAATGCCATTTTAAGAACTAAAGGTCAGTTTGTTGCCATGAATGAAGCGGCTCAAATGGAAATTAATAAACAATGGTTGACTGGAACTGAGTCTAAGCAAATCACGTCTCAGGGTGAAACATGGCAAATTGATAAACGTTCTGAATCTACGATCAGCCCTAATGTGCAGCGCGTTGAGATACAAGTCAGTTTATTTAATACTGAACAAGGTAAGGTCGAATCTGGCATTACCAATGTTGTGTTTTTTAATTATCCTCAACAAGTCAAAACGCAATGAAAAATAAAAAAGATAATCAAGCCTGTAATGAACCCCTTTTTTCGAGACGTAAAATAATTACGCAATTTCAACCTTGCCAATTCACCTATGACTTTGTGTTTTGCGCGCATCATCGTACTCAAAGCACAGCTTCTCAGTCTTCTTGCGAAGCGTTGCTTCTCAGATCGAGCGTTGCTCGATTTAAACTTCGCCACTCGAAGCATAGCTTCTCACCTTGCGCTCATCTTCGCACTAAAAGCATAGCTTTTCGTCTTGCGGCAGGATCGAGCGTTGCTCGATTAAAACCTGCCTCAGGATTTACGTTGGTTGAGCTTTTAGTCGCGATTGCGATATTTGCAGTATTATCTGCATTAGGTTGGAAAGTTTTTGATTATCTCATCAAGACTAAAGATCGAAATGCTCAGCACGAAGAGCAACTTTTTATTTTACAAGACGCATATCAGCAAATTTTGCGAGATACTCTACAGATCATTCCACTTACGGCAAATATGAATGGGCAAATCCGTCCAGCATTATCACTGAATAATAACGTACTTCAGTTTAGCAAAGCTGGTGTGACTGATCCATTAGGGCAGGGGGTGTCGCCTTATGAGCGGATTGAGTATCGCTATGATGCTTCGCAGAAAGTAGTCTATCGCTTAAAATATTCAGATTTGAATCTACCCAATAGTGTACAGCCTCAATCCAGTATCCTATTGAAAAATGTGGAACAGTTTCAAATTAATGTATTGAATCCTCAAGCCTTGAATCAATGGCCTGATGTAAGTTTAGATTTTACCCAGACTCAAAATTTAAAACTTTTGCCCGCAGGTTTAAAAATTAATATCACCATTGCGGGAACTGAATATGAATGGATTTACAGTTTGCTGGATACTAAACCTATTGTTTTAAAGCAGCAACAAAATGATGCACCAAGCAACAATAATAATTCAACGAATAATACCAATCACAATTCCACTAATCAGACTGGACAGAATTAATCATCATGATGAGAAGCCGCATAAAGAATCAGCAAGGTATTGCATTGATTACAATTCTGGTGATGGTGGCGTTAGCAACAATTTTGGCCGCAACAATTGCAAAAAAACAAAGCAATACTGCTGAAAACACAGCCTATCTGATTCGACAAGATCAATCCTTGCTTTATGCCAAAAGTGCGGAAGCCTTCTTTTCAGAGCTTTTGGTGCAAGATGCTCAAGATAGTGCGCAAGTTGATCATTTAGGGGAGACATGGGCTAAGCCGATGTCTGCTTTTCCTGTGGAAGATGGTTATATTTCTGGAGAGTTGCAGGATGAATCTGGAAAATTCAATCTTAATTTGCTGACAAATGGAATTTTTGCGGTTAATTCAATGGTATAGGTCACTAAAGTTTTGTTGGGCGAAATTTCCTGAAAATCGATTCGACCAATATGATGTTTGATCAATGGATTATCGATTAATTTGTATTCGATACGCTTATTTTCTTCCAACAAAGTGATTTGTTCTTTTAACGGCTTAAATGGCCCAAACCCCATACGACGTACTGACCCTAAACCATCTGGGCGATCAGGATCTGCGGAGTCCTTAACTCTCAACACTTGGATTGGCGCAAAAGCTTGGTTATAGGTTGCATGTTTTGAGAGTAGATCAAATACTTGATCTATCGGCGCATTAAATTCTTTTTTTATGGTGATGGCATTCATCACATCCCTCCAGATAGCAATGACAATTTATATTGTCAAAATACACTATCGAAACATGCAAAAGGAATCAAGAGATGCTGCGTGAATGTTTTTTGTCAGTTCAGCGAATATGAGGTTATTCTGCATCACTTTTTAAAGCGTTAAAATTAAGCAGACGCTCGGAACGCTTTTGCTCTCTTCGCTGCTTAAAAAAAAGGCTCAATTGCTCTGAGCATTGTTGTTGCATACAACCATGCTCAACGATAAATTTATGATTATAATAACCTGAGCCGAGTAATTGGCGCGCACTGACCAACGATCCTGCCTTTGGCTCTGTGGTTGCAAATACTACGCGATGAATACGAGAATGTATTAATGCACCCACACACATCGTGCAAGGCTCTAAAGTCACATACAAGGTTGCATCAGCGGGTAAGCGATAATTTTGAATCGATTCACAAGCCATGCGAATCGCACGAATCTCAGCATGTGCTGTAGGATCGTTTAAACAAATCGGTGAATTATAACCTGTACCAATCACACGATTTTGGCTCACAATCACCGCACCAACAGGTATTTCTCCTTTTGATGCAGCCAATGCAGCTTGCTCAAAAGCAAGCTGCATCCAATACTCATCAGAATAAATCGGCTCAGACATAAGCTAGTTGATAACACCATAATGTTTGAGCAATTGATTCCAGCTTTCAATATTGGTGACAGGTGGATGATCACCCAAAATACCTTTTAAGCTAAAATCTTGAGTATCTTTCCATGCAGGCGATAAATCTTTATCAACCAGACGTGCACGAACACCCTCTACAAAATCAGGATGGCGGATTTTCCAGTCAGAAATTTGCGCTTCAAGCTTAAACACTTCATCCCAAGCATGTACCTGCTTGCCCCATTGCCACAGAAGCCATGTAATTGCGGCGGTACTTGGAGAACCTTTCTGCAAATTTTCGCTAGCTTGACGTAACCAGTCACTACGCGCATCATTTAGTCCAATAATCGCCTGATAGTCCTGCTCAAAACTGACGCCACGACAGACACTATGAATGACATCCAGAGAATTTTGTAGCGGCCCTGCTGCCACAGGTCGATGCAAACTATTTAACGTATCATCAATCGCTCTAAAATCACCTGCTGGATAATGACTCCAGTCGATATCGATGACGTTTTTCAGTACATTATCACGTTGAGCATCGCAAATATGGGTTGCCCAACCAATGCTGTACGCACCAGCTGCCGTCATGATCGAACCTGTCAGTCCTGTAAATAAACCTATAGGACCACGATCTGCAAGGAAACGACTTGCACCGACATCAGGATACAAACCAATATTAATTTCTGGCATTGCTAAACGTGAATATGGCGTCACCAAACGAAATGGCGCAGCCATAAATAAGCCCAAACCACCGCCCATGACATAACCTTCACCCCACACAATCACAGGTTTGGCATAGTTAT
>Ga0099800_1163_pt1 | contig 18190 bp, 15 predicted proteins | sample Uncmet6_SortRC_1_FD_89868 | JGI IMG/M metagenome (GOLD analysis project Ga0099800, IMG submission 89868) | Marine eukaryotic communities from CALCOFI LINE 67, Pacific Ocean - CN11_C50_N6_SortRC_1 | ecosystem: Environmental > Aquatic > Marine > Oceanic | place: Pacific Ocean: Monterey Bay... | reverse complement strand
GATTTCCTGATCTGTTTGGATAATTCCTTCCAGTATATCAATTGATTTAAACGTGTTGTTAGGGGCATTGCCAATGCCTTGTGCCATAAAGCGGACATGTCGTTTTATTGAAGGCACAACAGCCTCATAACGGATTGATCCTGTTTCGATTTCCCATGAAATACTTAGTCCGCCAGGTCTTGGGCGTTCTACATTCTTCTTTGCCTGAATGGAAATGCCTATCAAGTCTTTCGATGTTGCTATGCGTATGACCTGACTAGTATTTATGCCTTTGAGGCTCTTTGCTGGAAAATTTAATGAAATTTGATATTTCCAATACGGGTCGTTAAGCTTTGTCGTTTCATAAGATAAAGTTTTGCCATGTAAATTCTTATATACGTCGAGAATGCGGTATAGTTCTGGTAGGCAATCATCATTGATATTGATTGTGATATCTGCCGATTGATTCTCCCAGCTAAAACTATCAGAGTTACTTTTGATGAGGCACAAGCTAAATTGACTCATTCGATAGCTGCCTCGAAGAGTCTTTTGATCATGACTATTTACTGTCATGAAGCAGTATAAGAACTTACCTGCGTAGTCCTCATGCGTGTTAAGCATTACATTATTGTTTACAGCATCCCATGGCAAACCTTGTGAACTGCAGCGAAGGTCTTCACTGCTCACATCGACCAAATTATTAACATCAACACCGGATCTAATGATTTCGCCAAGATTGATTTTACCAGGATAGGCTGCATTTAGGATTCCATTCAGAGCTCCGTCGATCATGTCTACTACTTGAAAAGGAGTCGCTTGAGTCAGCAAAAATCCTTGTGTTGGTAAAACCTCTTTTTCTATCTTACTAGGGCTACACTGGCATATTAATGCCGAAATTAAAAAGATTTTTACATTTTTCAAATACTGCATCGATGCCATTCCAATTGCTTGTTAAATCCCACAGGCTTTTATTTAATTAGATTAATAATTGTCATTTTGATTCAAGTTAACTCCTTATAATTATCGATTGTTTGTTCTTTTTTTTCAATACTTCTTCAATATTAAACCATATTTATTTTAACCACTGGTAATTTCTGCTGCGGATGCTCTTAACAAATAGGGAATATATCCGAATATAGAACTTGAAAAGAGACGATATGGCGATGCTTCAAGAACCTAAATTAACCTTTATTCAGTCACAGTTGGTGGCCCGTGTGTCTTTTTGGCCCTTAGAAATCATGAATCAATCATGGTCTCCTAAAGATTGGTACCACCGAGTGCATGATAAGTTTGAGTCACTGAAGAAGGCTGGTGAGGTCGTTTATTATGAAGTCGACGAAGAAATTTTGGAAAGGGTGTTGCATCGTATTCTTTCAAACGAAAAGGGTTGTGTATTAAAGGATACTTTTTTTCAAGCTAAGTTGGCATTAGGCTGTCCTGACTTGCCTGGTGTTTCTATTGAATCCTCTCAGATATCGACAATGGTCTGTCGTTTAACTATGACTATTTCTTCTGAAAATATTAGAAGTTGGGGATGGGATTGGTTAGAGCTTTTTGTGCGTTATCGATTGAAGGAATTAGCTATTTCGAAGGTTCCTGATCCCGTTTTCTTAAGGATGGCTTGGTATAGCATTTTAAATGGAATGGAGGTCAAGAACTTCGAAATTCCAGAGAAACCTGAAGTGCCACTATTTATCGACGGTCGTGAATCTTTGGTAAAGGTGATGGATGATAGTAGAGCTTTATTGGTGGAAGTGTGGGATGCTTTTAAATTGTCCACCGAAGAAGGAAAGCTAGAAATTATGGCATCTGTTCAAGCTGAAGGAAGTCAACTGGTCTCGGATGGTAGTAAGCTCAAGATAATGAGATATGACTTGCTCAAGAACTTTACGGAAATTTCCCATGGGCCTGAAATGCTTGGTTTGCATTTACCTAGAAGAGTTTTAGCTGCTATCTGCGTCGACGGTGGAGAACAAAAAAAGAAAAATAATGTGACGACATTTACCGAAAGACCTTCTATATCTAGCCGACAAGGTCCTATGGCATCGGCTTATGACTATCTAGGAAAGGGGCTGTTAGAGGTTGAAATTAGTTTAGATGCCTTAGAAGCGACCATTTCAGTTTGTCCACTTGATTTATATGACAGGAATTTTTCTGTTAATAAGTCTTGGTTGGATCAAGAAGCTCAAAGATTGGGTTTGATGATACCGGATGATGAATGCTTATTCTATCTGACGGATGCAATTAAGCATAAGAGAAATTTAGTGGGGCTAACCTTAGTCAAAGCTTTCAAGGGTCAGCCAGCATCGCTTCCGCTCATCAGGTTGTATAATGAATACAAACCGAATGAAGAAGATGACGAATGGACAATAGAGAATCTGAACTTTCATGTAGTTTCGACTGGAGAATTATTGGCGGAAATAGAATATAGCGATCTTGGTAAACCTGATATCGATATTTTTGGTAATAAGAAGCCCGTGGATTTCAAAAAGCCGGTGGAATTAGTTGTTGGCAGGGGGGTTGTGGAAAGAGAAGGTGGAAAGTTTTATGCTGATTGGGATGGTATCCCTACCATCAGAAGAAATAAGATATTCATGAATAGAGTCCTGAAATTTGAAGGCAATGTGAATCGTCAAAGTGGTAATATCGAATACGATGGGGCCGTTCATATATTTGGTGATATTGAAGAGGGAGCCAGAGTTTTCGCAACTGGTCCGGTGACTGTTGAAGGTTCAATTCGTGGAGGTTCTGTTAGGTCCGGTTCTGATATCATAATACATGAATGCATAGAAACGGGTATTAGAGGGATTGTATATTGTCAAGGTCGGCTTGTCGCCAGTATTGTAGAAAATTCCATTGTGATTGTGGAAGGTGATTTTTATGTGCAGACTCGGTTAATAAATAGTCAGGTCGTTGTAGGGGGGATGCTGCGAACTTCTGCAAGAGGAGGGTTGATAGCTGGTGGATCTGTAGTATGCAGTGGCTCTCTTATTGCTCACAAAATAGGTAATCCTAATATTCAGCCATCTGAAATTTTCATCGGTAGTGAATATACCATCGAGCGTGCTATTCAAATCAAGCGGAGACGGATAAAACGTATTTTAAGGTTACGTGATCGAGCAGAAAAAGAATTATCTCATATAGACACTAAAGAATACTCAACTGTTATGTCACTGAAATTAAAATTTAGGGTTCGTCAAAAAATTAGGAAGTGTAATCGTTTAGAGTCTAGGATTAGGAGACAAATTAATCACTTGAGAAAACATCGTCTTTTTGACGAGAAATCACTTATAGTGGTTAAAGAGACGTTAATGGCAGATACCTATGTCCAAGTGTGTGACTATAAGGAAATCATCCAATTTGAACTATCTGGGGCTGTTATTAGTTGTAAAAAGGTTGATGGGAAACATATAAACCCACTTCGCAGCTGGAGGGAGGTCAAAAATGAATTGCTTGATGATGAGTTAGCATCTGGTTTGGCTGCTTAGGATTTAGTTAATTGACTTTCTGTGGAGTCTTCGTTTGTTGGTCTGATCTGGAATGCATTTTTTTTGGGTCTATTCTTATCAGATTACTAAAAATTTAGCGCACTCTCATGACCAATCTGTTAAAATCTGATCTAAATAACCATGCTGGAGCTGCTTATGTCTCATCAGGAGTCATTCGAGATCACTTTTAAGGAAGGTATTTACTTTCTAAAGGGTACTTTAGATGAGTTCTCTGATTTATCAATACTTATGAGTGTTAAGGGCAATGCCAAGCTCGATATGGGGGGGATCAAGTGGTGTAATAGTATTGGACTCCGTAATATTACTTACATATTAGGGCGCTGGTCAGCAGACTCATTTGTTTATTTGAACTGCTCCACTAGCTATGTTGAGCAAGTCAATATGGTTCCCGCTTTGTTAGGAAATAAAGGGTGTCCTGGCCGTATCGAGAGCCTATATGTTCCTTATTATTGTGCTGCCTGTGCTACTGAAGAAGAATTTTTGTATGATCTCAGTTATTTTAAAGATTATTTATCAGGTGGTGCTCAGCCAAAACGCAAGTGCCGCATGTGTCAAAATGAGATGTCTGTAGAAAAACTATTTTTTCTTTTTGCTCAGACCCCATAGGGGCTTGAGGTAATTGTCGAATGACATTATAGTTTACCCCTGAAATTTTGTCTTATGGCAAAATATAAAAAATAGAATCTTTCCAGTGATCTGTATTTCTTTGAGGAGTTTTAAGTGTCTGAAATATTTGATGAAGATGAATTCATGAGAAAGCGTGATAAGCAGATGGAGCCCGCTATGTGGCTTTTAATTTTTCTGTTAACAGGTGGCGCTATCTTAATGAATATAATGACCATTAAAGAATGCAACTCTCGAGATTATGGATACTGCGAAGACGACCAAAATGGTGGTCACCACTGAGTGATTATGCTGTCCCTGTGATGTGAGCCTAGGAGTGCTGGCTGCCTGTCTTAATGGCGTGCAGTGATTCCCTTAGTTCTCCTGGCACATACCGTTTCAATATCTAGCAAACCCTTTACTAGCATTAATTATTTTTAGGATTTACCGATCCAGATCTAGAGTGGTTCACTACCTGGGGATCTGTGAGGTATTATCTTGAAGTTTATTATTTTATCTATTCTTTTCTCTGATATCTCAATGGCGAGTAGTGATAACCTCAACTATATAGCTAGCTCTTACCTGAAAACTCCCTATCGGGAAGATGGTGTTCTGGATACCCGGGGGCGCTATGTTACTTTCAGAGATCAGAATAGAATATATACGACTCCAGGTTTGAACTGCAGTGGTCTTTTAGTTGATTTTTCTCGCAGGACACTAAAGAAAGATATCACGATTACCAAGGCTAAGTATGATCGGCTTGGTGATAGCGGGCCTCATGCTAAAAAAGGAGAGGATTGGGATTTTGGGCGTGATTTAATATTGAATGTATCGGATGGCTTTCCTAAGCACTTAGTTGGTCCAAAAGATGATATGGATCGAGATGGTTTACCCCGTCGTGGTTTCAATCTCCACGATAAGGATTTGTGGCCAGAGGTGTTGTCTCAGCTGCGTTCTGGGTATGTATACTTTGCTAGTATTAGTAAGCCTTGGTCTAAGGTCAAACCTTATAAGCTGATTCATTATCATGTTGGTATCATTATAAAGCAGAGTGATAAATTGATTTGGTTCTATCATACTACCAAATTAAGTCATACCCACCGCTACAACTTAGCATATGATAAGGGGATGGAACAATTTCACTATCAGTTCGCTCGGTCTAAATATGGGGACAAGTATATCTTATTGGTGGGAGTGGAGCCCCCACTGTAATTACTTACGTAAATATTTGATGCTGCCCCTATATATCAACTATATTTCTATCAAAGCCTCTAGATCTTCATCCATCTGATCTTGAGGTCCCAAGTAACTTACTAACAAAAATATCAAAGTTGAAATAATCATAGCAAATGCACTACCATCAAAGCCAAATGGAATGGTTATTCCAAATACTTTAAGTACTAGATTTAGAAAAAGACTAATGATTATTGCCGTACAGGCAGCTGTGGAAGTTGCTCTTTTCCAGTTGAAGCCTATTGCAACCACAGGCACCAGAGCTGAAGCAAAGGTCCCCCAACCAAAGGCTCCCAAGATACCGACTAGCTCTTTGCTATTGTAGTAGGTATGCAACGAAAATATTGCTGCAATCGATGCTAGAATCAAGGTGGCTAACCGAGCCATTTGTAATTCATTTTTAAGCGGTCTGCCTATGATAGTCTTTGGGATGTCATGAACTAAGACTGCTGATCCAATATTCAAAAAAGCATCAGCTGTTGACATAATGGCAGCAAAAAGTGCAGCAAACACAATTCCCGCTAAGATAGGATGGGTGAAAAACTGTAAGAAAGCAGGTGCAGCTCCATCTGCAGAAGCCAGCTCAGGGTGTTGACCAGAAATGACTAAGGCCCGCATGACCAATCCAATACTTATCCAAAGTAGAGCAGCTATAGAAAATGTCAAAAAGGCTAAGGGCATACTTTTTTTACTATCTTCAATAGATTTGGTCATCATGAATTTTGTAATTAGATGTGGTTGGCCTGCGCCACCTAACCCAAAGAGTAAAAACCAAGATAGACATCCTATGATGCCAAAAGTTCCGAATGCGTTGACCGATTCATGATCATCTTCGAACAAAGTCATCACGACTTCAGTGGGACCACCATCAAAAACAAATAATGTAGTGATAAAAATACCGATAGCGGCAAATACCATAATTGTGCCTTGCACTAGATCAGTATACAAAGAGGCTATCACCCCTCCAGCAACACAATATATCACCAAGAAGACAGTTGAAAAAATTACGCATGCCATCATAGTTGCTTCGGGAATAAGCTGGGTACTTTGCAAGATACTTTGCACCACTGCACTCATTGCTAAGATTTGGGTTGCCAGATAACCGAGGACCCCCAGCAAAATAGCGATGGCAATCAACCCGCCGGCAGCAGTGCTATTATATCGTTTTGTCACTACGTCGGGCAAGGATATACTGTCAAAGTATTCAGCAAATAGTCGAAGTCTTTTGCCGTTAAGAAACCAAGAGACACCATAGCCGATCCCTGCGCAAATAATCATCCAGATCGAGCTGAGACCCATAGAATAGACTAAACCAGGGCCACCGACAAAGCCAAAACCGCTGAGTGATGATGAAAAGACAGCAAGAGCCGTTACTATAGCGCCAACATTTCTACCTGCCATGAAAAAGTCTTTGGCGCTTGACGTGCGCTTCATGGCCCAAACGCCTATGCCTAAGCATACGACCATATAGAAGCCAACGAAGCTGAGGGTAATTATATTTCTGTATTCTTCCATTACATGTCTCCTCGAGCTTGGGTGCGCTTAGCGAGAATAGCTTCAAATTTCTTTTTGTCGGCAGCGCTATATACAAGTTTGTCAAATCGGAAGTAATAAATACCCATAAATACAAGAGGGGTAAGCCAGATTCCGAACATAGCGACGATCGTTGGCAAAGGGTAGCCGGACCAGTTATTTTCCCAAATACCCGAAGCTGCCAGTCCATATGCGGCCGCTAAGGTAGTCCAAATTCCTAAGTAAAGGATGGATCCCCAAACAAACCAAGGGCCTAGCTTTCTTTTTGGGCCAGCTCCTAAAAGAATAAGAGCAAGGTTAAGAAGCTGAATCAGCAGACCTAACACCCAACCTACAGCCAGTATTCCGTCGTGTCTGCTGGCATCTCCTCCTTTTAACATCTTTCCTATTTCCGGATGAGGAAAACCTGTTTGCCCCGGAGATACGTCGAAAAACCAGAAGCTACCAATCACACCAGTCATAAGTATGACAATAAGCAATACTAAACGGTCTGCTCTGACCATAACTATGCTCCTCTGTTGTTTATGGCTCTAATGTACCTATGTTTTGTTTAATGGACAAGAAACCAGTATTGAACTTCGTGATAGATTTTAATTATTTTTTACATCACTAATTCGTTGAAAAATTAGCAGTGCCTAAAAATAGCCGTATTTTAGTTTGGTTGATGCTTTCTGGAAAGCTCCTGTCCTTCATAGGTTTGGGCGTTGGTAATCCATCTGCTACATGTCTTAAATCATATGTTTTAAAGTATTTAATCTGTTGAAAATAACCTTCAGAGAGATAGTGAGATTTTCGGAGGGAAAATTAAATTGTTAAAGGCCGGTTCAACGCGCTGTTTTATTTAAAGTAATAGGGATCAAAAAAAAAGTTTATCTTTTCAACTAAAGGGGCCGAGTTCTATGTTGGAAGCTTATTGACCGGCTGATAGGAGGTTGCCTTGCTAATTGGGTTAAGCACTGCTGGAGGATACAGTTCTCTCATCAAGATAAGTTTAACTGTTTTGATTATGAGCTGTAGTAACGCTCGTTTTGATATTGTTGGACAGGCTGAAGATACCGATCTTAATTCAGAGACTGCTGATGTAACCTCTGTATCAGAAAATGATTTAAAGCTCCCGGACATAAAGCAGCCTGAAGAACAAACCGAGAAAGGTGAGGTGATTATAGAAGGGTTTGAAATAACGAGCCAAAAACCTATTGAAATAATTATAGCCTTGGATAGCTCCTATCATGCAGCAAATGTAAAAATGCAGAACGAGCTTCAAACAGAACTTAGTCAATTTATGGAAAGCGCTAGGCAATCCGGTTTGGATTATAGAGTCAACATGATTATCAATCAATCGATCAACTTTACTCCACCGTCAGGATCTGGTTCTCAAGAATTTAGGTTTTTCTTTGGTGAAGTGTGTGGAGCCAATGCGATCGGTATGGTAAATCAGCTTTATCTGCAGGATTATAATTGGAAACCTCAGGCTAGGTTTGAAACAATTTTTATTTCAGATCAGGATAGTGACTACCGCAGTTCGAGTTTAAATCAACCTAAAAGTTACAGCTTGCATCGGGTTCATACCATAGTAGGTCAGCCTCTTTCTTCCTGCCCTATTAGAGAGCAAGGACTTGTGTTTAAAAGCCTAGCTGCTTCGAGTGGTGGATTGGACCAAGATATTTGTGCTCCGACCAAGTTACTTTTGGGCAAACTAGCAGACAAGATTTTTACCGTCTCTGGAGAAAATCGTTTTCAATTATCTTTATCTTGGAACCCTGAAATGCAGGTCATAGTTAAGATTGATGGCGAAACTATTTCTAAAGGAACAAAAGATAGTGATGGATACCATCTCAGTGTTGATGGCGAACTGAGTTTTGATGCAGGAGTGATTCCTCAAGAGGCAAAGAAAGTAGAAATCAGTTACGGTCCAATGCCTCTGAGCGCATAAATACAAGGTAATATAGTGTTAGTACTATTTGAGAATTTTTGATTAGAGCTATTATACTTTAAAAAAGTTGTTGGCTATTTTGTCTCCGAGCCAAAAAGCTGATTCATCTCCACATACTAATATTTCTTCAAACTTTGCACCGGAGTGTCCATTGCTAATATGTGGGCCGATAGCCCAGATGCCTTCGAGAGAACCATCTAAACTAGTATTTAGTAATTGACCAAAAAAACCTTTGGATAGAAAAGACCAGTACGCTTGAAGGCTAAAATTTATAAAATATCCCGGTAAAAACTTAAAACTATTTTGGTGGATGCGATGACCTAAAACTCCAAAAGGGTAAGACTGATAACATGGAGTGAATCCTGATTCAGCGATGTATTGATCGACTAAAAAAAGAACTTCAGCAGCACTACTGGATTTTAAGAAGAATTCTGGAATTGCAGATCTCAATTTTTGTAGTACTAATTCCATTTCATTTAGTGGTGTTGATTTCTGAACACTATATGTTTTTGCAATATGAGAAGAGTATCCTTGATAGGTCGGAGTTACATCTAATATAAAGATGTCATCTTTTCGGAGTTGTCGTTTCGATGGTGCAAAGTCTGTGAGGCGAGTATTTTCTTTAAATTGAGACCTTTCTCCAAACCATACCAAACTTCGATGGAGAAAACCTGAGGCTCCGAGATCGATCATCCACTTATCCAATGCTGCTACTGCTTCTTGCTCCGTCCACCCAGGTTCTATTAGTCCAGCGATCGTTTTCATTGCAGCAAGACCTAATTGTTGCGCCTCCTGGAAGCCCGCTAAGTGGTGGATATCATCGATAGTAACGGGAGGTGATATTGCATTGAAGATGGGTAGATTCGCTATCCTTGATACGCCACTAAATAAATTGCTCATAACCAGCCTTGTTCAATCATAGTCTGTCTTCACATAGATATCATAACAGGGCTAAGATATAGTAACTTTTACGTTTAAGGCATTATATCTTGATAAATCGTTTCTCTGGTTACTTTCAATGGTGGTAGGTTGAATTTGATCTGATGTCTGAAAATTATATGTCTATTTTTATTATGGTTATGCCATTTTTTTAAGTTGTGTCAGTAGAGGCATTAAAGCCATTTTTTTATGAGAAAATATTGCCCAGTAAATTTTTAAGTCGATCAAGAGAGCTCATTTTGGTTTTTGACTGACTTCTGTCTTTCTTCTTGTTTTTTGAGTTTTTTGTTGTTTTTTTTGTGTTTGTTTTAATATTAATTTTCTTTTTTTGTACTTTTTTCTTTGTAGTGGATTGTTTTTTAGCTGTTTTTTTCTTTGTGGTAGATTGTTTTTTAGCTGTTTTTTTCTTTGTGGTGGATTGTTTTTTAGCTGTTTTTTTCTTTGTAGAGGATTGTTTTTTAGCTGTTTTTTTCTTTGTAGAGGATTGTTTTTCAGCTGTTTTTTTCTTTGTGGTGGATTGTTTTTTAGCTGTTTTTTTCTTGACTATTTTTTTTGCCATGTTTTCCTCATGGTTGAAATTGGTTTGCTCGTTATGCCCCTTCTTTTTTGGGGCGTAAATATTTTTCGGTCACAGCTAACTTTTCTTGCGCTTTTACAAAATCGGGCTTTAGATCTACCGTTTCCTCTAGCAGAGATTGAGCTATTTTGATGTTGTCTATGTTTTTTAAGTTTATATGAGCTAGGGCCATATTGTAAAGTATACGATATAATTCTTTAGCTTCTGGTATTAGATCTCTAGCTTTCTGATATTCATCGATGGCCTCTTTAAATTTTTCTTGCTTTGAAAAAATAACTCCTTTGTTGTTATAGTAGCGAATTAACTCTAATGGAGTTGTTGTGCTTTTGCAAAGTTCTCTAGCTTCTTGGAGATAACCTCCCGATTTCAGCTTTTGAAAGAAGTCAAATTTCATTTCTTTATTTTCTGGGTGCAGATCGATAAGGTTTTCAAATGTTTTTTTACTGCCTTCGGGATCTTTGAGTGCCATATATAGTTCAGCCATATGGTTCAGTCTATCTATATTGTTAGGAGCAATCCCATCAGCCTTTTCCAAAGCCTCTCTGGCTGCATCCACATGTCCAGTGATTAATCTGATTTTCCCTATCGAGTTTAGATACTGCATATTGCTATGGTCGTTAGTATAAAGTTTATTGAGTTGTTCTAATGCCTCATCATAATTTTCACCACGTTCAAATATTTTAGCGGCAAGGAATTGTCCTCTAGTTCCCATCGGTATCAGTTGTTCCCGGGCAACTTTCATAGCTTTTTCTGTTTTCCCTGATTTTAATAGTGGACCTAATACTTTATTTTGGATATTTTCTATTTTTTGCCGCTCAGCAGCCATTGCTAATGCTTGACCGATCGCCCCAAGAAGAGCAGGAGGATTGATTGGTTTCTTCATAAACTGCATATCACCAAGTTCTTTAACAAGATATTCTTCCCCACTATTTTTATTGTTGTTCCCGACCATAATAAATCCAGGATTTTGTTTTGATGTGATTTCGTGGGCTCTGAATTTTTGAGCCAAGACTGGTCCGGGTAAATCCTGCAGCGCTAGTTCAACAATAACAAGGTCTATTTTGTTGTGATTGTATTGATAGATCGCTTGTTCCCAGTTGGGACACTTGATGACTTTGATTTTCTTTCCAACCAAGAAATTTTCTACCATATTTAGAAAGGTATCATCCCCATCAACGATAAGAACTTTTTCGGGTGTAGCACTCATGATCTGAGGTGACCTCCACTGCCTGATTATGAGATTCTTCAAGCTCTAGCTAGGGATCGGTACGGTTTATATATTTTATAAGTAATTAGAATGGCCAATCAGTAAAGCTGACTAAAATGTATATATAGATTGAGGCTTTTTATGTATCGAGAAATCCAGCCGCTTCAAAGGACTTGTAGACAATGTAGCCCGCCCATGCATCTGTTGCTGCATAAGATATCTGAGCTTCGCTAAGCTGGCGATTAGCCCAATTTGATAGTTTTGCACTTTTAGATATTCTAATACCATGGGTGATTGCTGTTAGTGCTCTTAAACTAATGTTTTGAATATTGTTCGACTTCGCTATTGTTGCGAGATCAATGAGCTGAGTTATTTCACATGGTGCGATTTTAGCTATAGCCTTAGCGTCATCTCGAACAGCGACACCGGCTTTCACTTGAGGGCGTGCTAGAAAGCTGATCAATTCGGGGTGCAATCCCATATTGCCTATTTGGAACAAGCAGGCAATATCGGCTGATGCTAGTTGGATGAGAGACACCGGCCAGGCTTTGCCTTTTTTAAAGCTAGGTCTGCTTTCTGTGTCAAAACCTAATATAGGCTCTTGTGCGAGTATTTCTAATGCCGTTGATACTTCATCTGGCTTCGAAACAACGAGGGTGTGCCCTTCGAATTTGCCGATTGGCAGCTCATTAATCTCATCTTTTGAGATGCTCTTTTTTAGTTTCATGCTGACCCAATAATTTATTTAGTGCGATTAGTGAGGCTATTCTTGAGACGAACACATCGAATACTAAGGAAAAAACTAAAAAATACAAGATATTAATAATGTCTAAATGTCATATTGCAGTTATTTAACTTCTTTTGGGAGGTCCTGACATTGTTAGATTGCTTAATTCACTGAGTATTAAGAACATAAAGTGTAGTTTTGTTAATATGCCATGTGGCGGTAAGACCTGTCGATAATGATGCGAAGGTGAGAGTGAAAGTTCTAAGGGGGAGCTTTGTTTTGGCTCATTGTTTGCTATTCCTGATATTTTTTTGAGCAAGTTTGCCATATGTTAAAAGTGGTGAAGTTTTCATCTGTTTCAGATACTTACCAATAAAAAAGCTTTAAATCGGGGTGCATTATTCTGTACCACTTAGATAAATTTAGTTATCATCATGGGATGGTAATATGACGGATTTAGGGTCCGTTGAGTCGTTGTATTGTTTCAAATTGAATTGAGAGGAGTCACTTATGGGAAAAGCTCGAAAACACGTTGAGGCTCAGATTGAAAATGCTAGTGCTAACTTGCAGGGACGGGTTAAAATCCTTGAAGAGAGGAAAGTCGCAGCTTCTAGCTTTAAGTCTGACCCAATGTGGCGCAAGCTGAATGGTGAGTTGAAAAAAAGAAAGAATCAACTGGCTGTAATAGAAAAGAAAGAAGAAAAAGCTCGCGGGATGAAGTGTAACCAGCAGGATTAAACTTTTGTAACCCCAGTGGGCATTGATTTTTGGAAGTATTTTTGGAATATTGCCAATCCTAAATGTATTGTTTTGATCCAGAAATCGATTTTGGCTGGAGCTTTCATGCCTAGATTCGAAAACTTTTCAGTGGTTGCTGAAGATCTCAACCGTTGTAAAGCACTTCGGAAAGATCGGCTGTCGGAAACCCTTTTTATTATTCCCTGTAATGATGGCGAAGCTAAAAGAGCTTGTGACATCATTAAAATAACTGGTGCGCCATATCTATATATCTCCAAGCAGAAATGGGGTGCTACGTTAGACAAGGAATGGGATCGCATACCTTGGGATCAATATAAAAACATAAAAAGCGTTTGTATTTTTGAGATGCCTGGTCTGGAAAAAGGCATGCTTGGTGCTATGAATTCAGGTTTGGAGGGGCAGATCCCTGCGGAAGCTGAACTGCTGAGTCGCGGTTTGGAGGTCAAGATTATAGACCATCATACATATGGCTGGGTAGACCGGTATGATAGTCTGAGTTCTTTGGAACAGCTTTGTGCATGGATAGGTTGGGACATGTCGGACTTGGATATAGCCATTGCGGTCAATGATCGTTCCTATATTCCAGGGCTGCGTCGTATGGGTCTTAGCCAAAATGAGATACGCTCGATTAGAAGGTATGACTTACTGGCACAGGGTAATTCGGCGAATTATATTGAGCGACAAATAAGCATGGCTCGTCAGGCTAAGAGCCGGTTGCAAATTTTGAAACGAGGTGATCTTTGGATTCTGGAAGACGAGAAGGTCAATAGGGTTTACCTTCTGCAGGAATTAGCATTAGAGTCACCCAGTGGCATTGCCCATATACTTGAATATAAGAGAACTAAATTAGGTTTTTCCGGTTCCCCGGCAGTTGTCAATGTTTTGCTGAATTTGGACTTTGGCGAGTTTGGCTTTAAACCGGGTTATGCTAACTATGGCGGTGGAGATGAAACCGGTAGTAAGTTCTGGGGGTTTAAGCCGGCTGGTAAAGACGAATTTGTTTCCATTGATTGTTGGGGTGCGATTATAAAATTGGTCTCTAGTGTATTACAGGGAGCAAAAATTGGTGAAAATGGATCTTGAAGGCTTTTTGCTGTCACGTTAGAATCAGGGAAAAATATGTCTTGAGGTTTGCAGCATTGAAGCATCCGTATTTGAATCGATCACGACAAGCTTTTTGATTGCAGGGAGAGTATTCTGGACCAGCCATTAGATAATCAACAAATCGTAAAGGACGCCAAGGCTTTGGGGTTAGATCCTGAAGAAGTCTTGATTCATCAAAGAAGACTTCAAGAAGTCTTGGATGGGCGAAGGGAAGTTACGTTAAAAATCCTAGATACTTGTCGTTTTGAAAATCATGGCATTCTGCCTTCGGAGTGGCTACCTTCTCAGTGGAGTCCCTCTGTTGAGGGGTTTGTTGCTTTTATTCCTGCCGCAGGTGCTTCTAGCCGTTATTATGGGCCACTGGATACTTTGCGGTATTTACTGAAGAGTGCCGATAGATCTGGGCTGGTCGAAGCTTTGCGAGAGCTTCATAAACAAGGAGCTGATGAGTGGTCGCTGCCAGCATCTTTGGCTAGTTTAGTTGCTGATCCAAAGAAGGCTTTGTTGTTGACACCCGAGGAATGCAAGGCCTTAATTTATGAAACAGAAGTGCCTAAAGCTCTTTTGCCTTGCACGAAAGACGGTATGACTTTCTACGAGATGAAGTTAAAGGAGCATCAATCATTAACAGGTATTAACCATCAAGCTTTTGTTGTTCCAACTGGGCAGACAGAAATCTTTAATAAGATACCGGGTAACAATGGTTTAGATATTTCTTTCCTTGAACAAGGGCCGTCTCTTTCGACGGTTCGGTTTACATCTTCCGGCCAACCTTGGCGTGATCCTGATACTGGTGGTGCTTCTTTGGTACCTGCTGGTCATGGCACATTGGTTAGGTTGTTTCGGTCCTGCGGAAAAATGAGCGGATCTTGTCATAGTTTATTTATTCGGAATATTGATAACGTTATGGGGACGAGTGAACCGGTTGTGAAGGCAACCGAAAATTTTCTTTCTGGTCACCAATGGCTGCTGGCACAAGTTAAAGTCATAAGAAAAGCTCTGCTTGATGATTGTATAGAGGAATGTCATAAAGTCTGCATCGATCTATTGCATGCTTTGGGCGGTAGATCAATGAGTCAAGAATCCAAATCCTTTATAGAAAGTCAACCGAAAGAGACTCAACCTTTATGGATGGTTCAAATCGATGGATTTCAAATGGATTGTGCTTTAATTCATAATATAGCGGAGATAAAAGGCATAAGCTTGGATGAATCTATGCTAGCCTGGTTATTCAATAGACCAGTAAATACGTTAGGTCAGGTTCCTAATAGTGGCGATGATGTTGGTGGTACCCCTGCATGGGTTGAAACTCCGATGGGAAAAGTGAAGGTCTGTTTGGAAGTGCCTCATGCTTCTCAGCAGGATTTTGATACATTTCTTGCTGACCCCAAAAAGGCAACTCATTTTAATCCTGTTTTTGTTGGAGCAGAGATTCCAAATAGTGATGATGCATATGATCATGGATCAAGCCCATTTTGGCTGATGGCAAAAAAGAAGTACCAAGGTGATAATGTTTATTATCATGAGACTATCTTATATGAACTTTTAGGGAATAACTTAGAAGCTAATGCAATTTTTGTGGAAGTTCCTCGTTTAGTATTTAATCCACATAAAGTTTTGGCGGATAGTGCAGGTCGAAACAACACACATTGGTTATCGTAAAAGTGATCTTCTTTGATATTTCGAACTCGAATGAGTTAATTTTTTCACCGATTAACCATGATCTCCAAAAATCGATTTTTCAGGTATCTCCAAGCAAACGATAGTGAGATCATCCTCTAAAGGTTCATTTTCGACAAAGGTTAAAGCATCGATTCTGATTCGATCAACCATGTCATCGACCGGGGTATCAATTGTTTTGAGTATACTTTGTAGAAGAAGGTTTTGACCCCATCGCTGTCCTTCAGGATTTTTGCAAGATACGATTCCATCAGAAAATAATATAATCTTATCCCCTGGGCTCAAGTCATATTCATTAATTTCGTACTGAGAATTGGTTTTATATCCTAATATAGAGCCTGACTGAGATAGGTTGATTGGTGATCGCAGAGAAACTTTTTGAAGAGATTTCCTTCTTTTTTTTATTCGAGGATCATTGGATAACTTTGGTATTAGGATGGGATGCTGATGACCGGCGTTGGCTATAGTCATCTTATTATTCTCTAGATCCAGCAGTATAGCGAACATTGTCATGGTTACATTATTTTGCTTGGGTTCACATAACATTTCATTGAACTCTTTGAGCAGAATATTTGGAGTATATGATTCTTTTTGTTCTGTTCTCATTTGGTGTGCGATTGTATTACAAAAACTGTATGCCATCGCCGTTACGAGTGATGCTGCTACGCCATGTCCAGCAGCGTCGGCAATAATTACATAATGTAATTTGTTACCACAAGAGAAATGCCCCCACCAATCGCCATTGTATTCAGTTGCGGGAATTGAATGCCCGGCTATATTCAGATAGTTGACCCGTTGTGAATTCTTGGGGAAGAGAATATTTTTGACTGCTGCTGATGTTTTCCACTCATGATCGATCCAGGCTTTATCTTTCTCATGTTTTTCGTGAAGTCGAAATTCGACGATCATGTTGTTAATGTAGCTACTGATTTGACCTAATTCATCTCTTGATCTGCTTGGGATAGGTGTTTCATAATTACCAGTTGATATCTGAGCCACGGAGTCTCGTAATCCGGATAGATTATCTGCCAGTGAAGATGAATTCAGGAATACGATTAGAATAGCAATAAGAAAAAATACAATGCCCCACTTAATGTTTTTTACAACCAATTTCTTAACTGTATTAACTATATGGCTTTTTTCTTGTTGGTATACAATGGTAATTTTATATGCTGGGATAGTTGCAAATGCTCCCATCAAAACTTTGCCCGAAGTATCAAAAAATTTTTCAATGAATCCCTCTCTATGGTTAGACTTCTCTGCATTTTTAAATATTTCCAGAGAGCGTAGTGATTTTTTTTCTGTAATTTCGTTGAAATGATTAGATGAGAAGTATCTTCCTTGACGATCTAAAATATAGTGTTGACTTTGTTTAGATGCTTTCAAGCTGGACATAATTTCGTTTTGCCATAAGGTTACAATACCCCAATAGACTGTTTTCCTATCGTTGCCAGTGATTTTTTTGGCTATGCTATAAACAGGAAGCTTTAAAAGCCTCGCCATACTCCAAACGTGGACATTGTTATTTGCATACCATTTTATTCTATTACTTAAAAATAGTGATGATTTTTTATTAATCTTTGAATGCACTGTTTTAGGTAAATGAGATTCATAATAGATTGAATCAGAATTAGGATTAAATATTATTACTTGTGCTTTTAGTTCTTGTGCGTTGCCTTCTTCAAATAACTGAAAAGAAATCCAGTTTTGGTTGTTCTTGAAATAGTGGCTGGTGATTTCTACGCTATTTTTTGCTGAATTCTTATCGATGGATTTAATGATGTTATCGATATTTTCTTCAACTCTTTTTATTTCTTTTGAGATTAAATTCGACGAATTGTTTACCGCCGCTAATGATTGTTGTTTAAAGTTCTTCGAGAGTGATATTTCATATGTCTTGCCATTCTGCCATGTCATAAGAGCGATTATACTCAATATAACTAAGGTTATGAGCAGAAAGAGTTTGACAGATAATGAATTAAGAGGATGAAATTTCCTCATAAATGTTCCTTTTATAATCTTTTCAACTCGCTTCTGCATCGGAAACCAGAACCTTAACTTTAGCGATAAAATGAGTCAGATTGAGCACAGATCATTTGGTTCCTGTATGTGCACATGATGGGCTTTTTGATTAGTCCAATTATTTCAATTGATAACGTGCTGTAGAAGTAATGTTTAATAGGGTGTGTCAGAGTTTCGTGCAGCTGGGTTTAATGTAGTTAGAAGCAAAAAAATGAAATAAAGGTGTAAAGATCATAGTGGTTTGATTATCTTCCACATAGAAAGAAATATTGATAAAAGATGATCGATACAATTTTGAGGCCTCAATGAAGCGATTGCAGCTATCAGTAGATGAACGTCTTTATAACAAGCTAGTCTTTAAGTCTGGTGAAGCGGGCGATTTACC
>Ga0099800_1040_pt2 | contig 18212 bp, 13 predicted proteins | sample Uncmet6_SortRC_1_FD_89868 | JGI IMG/M metagenome (GOLD analysis project Ga0099800, IMG submission 89868) | Marine eukaryotic communities from CALCOFI LINE 67, Pacific Ocean - CN11_C50_N6_SortRC_1 | ecosystem: Environmental > Aquatic > Marine > Oceanic | place: Pacific Ocean: Monterey Bay... | reverse complement strand
TGAAGCTAAAGGATTTAATAGAGCTATGTTTGCGACCCGGCAACCAGGTTCTGTATTTAAGTCTGTTGTATTCTATGCTGCTTTGCAGCTAGGTTGGAATGTAGTCGATCGGATAGATAACCAGAGACGAATTTTTCCTTACCAAGGAAACTTTTATTATCCTAGGCCCGATCATCAGAGTCCGTATCGAGCTGTATCAATGATTTGGGCTGGTATTAAATCCGAAAACTTAGCTTCTATTTATCTTACCTCTCATCTGTTAGACAAACTTAGTTTTGAACAATTTACGTCTTTGATGGGATCTATGGAATTATTACCAGAGGCTTCGGAGTCTCCCAGAGATTTTCATTACCGAGTTGCTCGTAAGGTAGGTGTGCAATTAGATAATGGAGGTATCCAAGAATATTTATTACAAAAGGCAATCCATGATCTTAAACCAGACTTAGTTTTTGGTGGGCGCTATGGCCTAATGAGGCAGATGTCTAAGATGTGGTGGGGAAGGGGTTATTTGGCTGAATTGCAGGCGATTTATCTGACTCCTGAAGATGATGTTTCCGAAAAAGAAAGAAATATTAGAATTGAGCTGTTAAAGAATAACTATCAGCGGATGAAGCTTTTATCTGCAGAACTGCAAAAAGATTGGGAGTTGATTGCTTCTGCTATCCAAGAAAATGGACCAGAATCAGCTTTTGCAGACGAAAATATTAATGAGATTATTTCCCGTTTTAGAGTGATGACTGCCATTGGTAATAAGCCTACCTTGGGATATATACGTACTTTAGAAGGTGAAGAACCTGAGGAGAGTATTGAAGAGTTGACCTTAGAGCCTCCAGCTGGGCGTGCTTTGAATGCTTTGGATGTTCAGGCTATCTGGGGAAATACAGGTTTTTTCGGTCAAAAAGCTGGAATTTCTTTGGATGATGTGAAATTGAATGGTTATTTGCCTAATCTTTTTTATCGGCGCATTGCCGAAGGTTTAGCTGAGCGTATGGAAGCTGTCATGGATCGAGATGATAGGTACAAACTCTATCGCTATTACTATCACCACGATTTCCGGATTGGTTTGGGCTTAAAGTATCTTGTCAAGTTAAGCAAGGCTATGGGTGTGTATTCTCCAACTCGCCCTGTCCTATCTTTTCCTTTGGGCACTAATGAAGTGAGTGTGGCTGAGGTTGCAAAAATCTATCAGACCTTCATAGAAGGTAAAACATATCGGTTTTACAAAGAAGGGCCACCAAATCAGCTAAACTTTATCCGTCGTATTGAGGATAGAGAAGGTAACGTTCTATTTGAACCTCAGTTAGAAGAATTTCAATTAACCAGTGCTTGTCTAGCAACTCAGATGACTGAAATCTTGAAGAAGGTAGTGACCCATGGCACTGGGCGAAGAGCTAGAGGTGAATTGCATATCAATCTGACAGGTACTTTTGAACAGATGGAGGGAGTGAAAATAAATGAAAAGGATGCTCCAAAGGTAAGGGTGCCAGCTTTCGGTAAAACGGGAACTACTAATGATTATCAGACTGCCTATTTTGCCGGTTTTTTTCCTTTTCCTGTTAAAGAGAGAGCTCCCTTAGATGTTGCGAATAGCTATGTTTTGGCATCATACGTTGGCTACGACTTTAATAAGACTATGCGTCGTGGACCTTACCGGATATCTGGAGCATATGGAGCTCTTCCTATTTGGACAGATTTTGCGAAATCAATCATTTCTGAAAAGAAGTATGTGGACTTTCTAGACAAGCTTGATCTTAATGTCTTGTCGCGGCAGGTCTGGCCATTAAAAAAACCTACTTGTACGTCTAAGGTAAAAATCGATTTACCGCAGGGAGCTATTATCAATACCGCCAATAAGAGTGATAATGAGAACTTTGGCGGCTTCACAGATATTGAAAAGGAAGGGGAGACATTTGTTGATGAGTTTTCCCGTACGAAGAGTGTAAAGTCTTTTGTCAGGTTAGCTGCTAGAATGCGTGATGGTTCTTGGAATCTCAAACGAGTGTTTGAACCATACAATCAGGAACCTGAAGTCATAGAGGATGTACCGAAAGACGAAATTTTCGAAGAGATGGATTTAAATACCCCCGGTAGCGATGTGGCACCCCAAAAAAATGATGATGTCATGAGAAAGACTAAGCAAATTCAAAAAACGAGCAGTGCTGACACTATGGAAGTAGTGACTCCCAAAAAGAATAATAAGAATAGACCTCAGGCTGGTCGAAGGAAGGCAGAGGTCACACGTCCTCCGAAAACTTTGAAGTCGACCAAGAGTCTTTTTCAAGAGAATACTGGGAAAAATAAGCCAAGGCCTTCGAAACAGGTTAGAACTACTGTTCAGCCTGAGTCTCCAGAAAATGGTGGTGATGATGATCCCGGGCTTAGTGAAGAAGAGCTATGGTGATTATGACCGTAGGCTAGAGTCTCAAAGGGAATTACTTATTTGTTGTGGTGTTAGACTGCTTATGGAAAAATAGGCGGCCGTACGGCTTAACTAATAAGGAATGATAATGCCCAAGAATACTACTTCTTTCCCGACTTCTGCAAAAATGTTTGATGAAGCTAGAACGCTTATGCCGGGTGGTGTGAATTCACCTGTGCGAGCCTTTGGTTCTGTAGGTGGTAATCCGCTGTTTTTTAAGCGAGCTAAGGGTTCTCGCATGTGGGATGTGGATAATAATGAATTTATTGACTATGTGGGAAGCTGGGGTCCTGCAATTCTTGGGCATGGCCATCCAGAGGTCATCAATGCTGTAACTGATGCTGTAAATCAAGGATTTTCCTTTGGAGCTCCTACTGAAGCTGAGTCAATTTTAGCCAAAATGATCATAGAGCGGGTGCCTGCGGCAGAGATGGTGCGGTTAGTTTCTAGTGGTACGGAAGCATGCATGTCAGCTTTGAGATTAGCGAGAGGCTATACTAAGCGAGACAAGATCATCAAGTTTAATGGTTGTTACCATGGCCATGCTGACATGCTGTTGGTGAAGGCGGGTTCTGGTGTAGCGACATTGGGCATACCAGGCAGTCCTGGGGTGCCAGAAGGTGCTACTGCCCATACCTTGGTGGCTCCTTATAATGATTTGGATGCGGTAGAGGAGCTTTTAAAAAGTAATGCCGGAGAAGTCGCCTGCATTATATTGGAACCATTTGTGGGCAATGCTGGATTCATACGACCCAAGCCAGGCTTTTTGACAGGTCTAAGGCAGCTTTGTGATCAGAATGGAGCGCTACTCATTTTTGATGAAGTGATGACTGGCTTTCGGGTTGGGCCAGCTGGTGCATATGGTTTGGCTAATGTTACACCTGATCTACTCACCTTTGGTAAGGTGGTAGGGGGAGGGATGCCGATTGGTGCATATGGAGGTAAAAAGGAAATCATGGAGCAGGTAGCTCCTGCAGGTCCTATTTATCAAGCTGGGACTTTGTCTGGAAATCCGGTTGCCATGGCCTGCGGTATTCAAACACTTGCAATTTTGGCGCAGTTGGATTATGTAAGCCTTTATAATTCGACCCGGAAATTGATGGATGGCTTCGAATCTGCTGCAAGCTCCGCCGGAATTAACCTTGTTACTGATTGTGAGGGGGGAATGTTTGGCTTTAGTTTTCGGTCTGAACCCATTGAAAACTTTGAGGATGCTTCATCTGCAGACATGGATAGGTTTAATCGCTTCTTTTCGGGGATGTTAAACCGTGGTATCTACCTCGCTCCTTCCGCTTTTGAGGCAGGATTCATGTCTTTTTCACATAGTGAAGAAGATATTAATCAGACCTTGGAGGCAGCCCGGGAAACTTTTGAGGAGTTGTAACTTTTGACTATTGGTATTCAATTGGCCAAAAACCTAAATGCGTCGATAGGTTGTAGCAGCCATTTTTCCTTTTTACCTTATTTACAGGAACTAAAAAGGTTTGATGGTCAATTTGAATTAGTTCGTGGTGACTCACTTGAGCTAAGGCAGATGCTAGAGGAACGTAAGATCGGTGTGGCATTATGTTCCACCATTAATTTGTTTCGACAGCCTCAGTTTGAGATGTGTTTTCCGATGGGTTTAGTGAGTCGCGGAGGATCGGGCCTTTTTTCTTGGGGATGTCATGCAGATGCTGGAGATATCCATACACTTTTGCAGCCTCGGTTAAATGCTTTGCGTACTTTGTTTGGTGCTCATAATGTCCAGAAGTCTCCAGTGATAAAGCCAGTTATTAAGTCAATTTTTGAAGAATTGGACTCACTGCCTAAAGTGCCTTTGGCTGCTTTGCCTGTAATAAAAACAGTTGCTCCGAGTCCTTCTGGAGAACCTCTATCTAAAATCATGTACTTTTTATTATTTGGCCAAGATGCATTTGATGCCAATGAGCGAAATCAGAAAGCTGGAGCATCATCTTCCGATCAAATGACGTTTGATCTTCATGGTGGCGATGAAACCCTTATAAAAAAGAGTCGATATCATGCCATGATAGATTTAGCTGAACTTTGGTATTACATTACTGGTTTACCTTTTGTTAGTAGCGTCTGGCAAAAGTTGCAAAGTGAGAAAAGATCGTTTCATAGCCTGAAGCATTTTCTCGACGAAGCAGCTGAAAAGGCTCAAGTGCGAATGAAGGTCGATCCTATGGTTTATACACCCCGCTTACCTCCAGTAACCTCACAAGGGCATGCCGTTGATTTGAGCTCTTGTTGGCGTGGTATTCAATATCGTATAGGTCCACAGGAAATGAGGGGTTTAATGGTTTTTCTAGTCTTAGCTTGTCGGCTTGAAAAGAGACTTGCGGAAAACGAAGTTTTTGATATCAAACTATTACGATGGCATCAGAGAGAAAAAGAATTTGCTGATTCGGCTATCATGAACCGAACATAGTTACATCAAACTTTCTATCTTGCTATGTCTGCAGATCCCAGACATGTCACTTCTTATATTTCATATGATCGGTAAAAGCCTTTTTCGGGGGGATTATGCTTTTACCTATATTAGCTTTAGTTAGTTTATTTTTTTTTGATAGACCGGAGTGTAAAACTGTTTTCTATCGTCAATTGAGGGATTTCATACATGTCTGTCAGAACCAGATTTTTTCGGCAGAGAACTCAATTTCTTTTGATGAGTCAGACCCGGATAGGGCATCTACCAACTTTAGGTACAAAAATATAATTTTTTGTTCTCTCGAAGCTGCTGAACGTCAAGGCTTACCTTTGAAACACCCTTTTGAACGATTAAATCGTATTATAGAAGATTCTTTAACTACAGCCGATGAAAGAGCTAGATTACGTACTCTGTTGATATGGAGATTAACTCTTTTATGTTTCTTACCTATTATGGGTAGGTTGTATTTTGGTGTTGAAATTAGTTTCGTTAACTATGAAGATTTCATTTCGTGCTTTATGGGTGCTTTGATAATGTTATCCGTTAGCATATATTGGTCTAGTCATTTGCCTTCTCCAGGACTGTTGATAGAAAAAGGAAACGTCATCAAATGGCTGGTGCACCTCGATTTTCCTGAGAATTTACCTATACAAAAACAATTTAGTCTTTTGCATAATCAAGAATGGGAACTTGGTGTTTCTCAGAAAAAAGCCTTTCATAATTTAGCCCTTAATTGGCTAAAGGATACGAGGCTGACAAATAAAAAAAGAGCTCAGCAGGCCCAAGATTGGTTGCCTCTCGTTGAATTAGTTACTGGTATCATTTGTAGTGTTTTTTTTGTGTGCTTTCCTTTTTTGGAATGGTTTTTTCGGGAGGATCTAGGTTTGAGGCCATAGCCATGCTGCGCCGCGAACACCGCTAGAATCCCCATACTTATTTTTGACTATTTGCGTTGAAATATGATCGCTGAACACATACTTATTGAGAAGTTGTGGAATGTCATAGTAGAGATCATTAACGTTCGATACGCCACCACCCAATACTATGACATGGGGATCTATTATATTTATAATGGATGCTAGTGAGCGTGCTAGTCTATCTTTATATACATTAATTGTCTGCGAGCAATGAGCGTCGCCCTCTTTCGCCAGAGAAAAGATATCTTTGGATTTTTTCTTTTCTCCCCAAGTTTGGTAGTGATCTCTTTCTATGCCTGTACCTGATAGAAATAATTCAATACACCCAGTTTTGCCGCAGTAACATGGCCCCGAAGCTAACTCACTAGCAGATGCCCATGGCAGTGGGTTATGTCCCCATTCTCCTGAGATTGCATTACTACCAACGATCAGCTGTTGGTTGATGACGACTCCTCCTCCGCATCCTGTGCCTAAAATTGCTCCGAATACAATAGAGGCAGTTTTACCTGCACCATCAATAGCTTCAGACAGAGCGAAGCAATTGGCGTCATTTGCGATGCGCACAGGGCGTTTGATTATCTTTTCAAGGTCTTCGGAAAATCTTTTACCATTGAGACATACGGTATTTGAGTTTTTAATGAGTCCTGTTGCTGGTGAGATGGCCCCAGGCATTCCGATACCAATCGTTCCAGTGAGAGATAGTTTTTCCTCGGTTATTTCTATTATATCTTTAATCGAATGAAGGATTTTATCATATGACTGCGCGGGAGTAGGTATTCTTTCTCTACTGAGTTCATTGCCTGTGTTATCTATTGCGATGAGTTCGGTTTTGGTTCCACCGAGATCAATACCGATGCGCATGGGCTGATTCCTTTCAGGAGTCTTGGCCCAGTTTAATTTTCTCTGATGTCTTTTTGACATCCAATTTTAAGCGTTGATGCATTTGGACCAGATAGCTTTCTACCATGGGTTTGATGAAATCTCTGCTACCTTTCATTGTTACTAACTGAAAAATTGAAACTTTCATGGCTATCTCTGTCTTTGTGGCATGTTTTGTCGGTTTTCTTAGATTGGAATGTGATCTTCTGAGGTAAAGACTATTTGATGTGAGTTTTATTGCGTTCTTTGTGAGACTTTTTTGGCATTGGATGTTTAGGTAATATGCAAGAATCTCTTCTAAGTAACCTTTATATGCCAAGGTTCAAATCGCACACCGAACTTATTTTGGCTGGTATAGCGAATACTGATGTAACCAAGCTCGATTAGTTTTTTAAATTCTTCAGTATTTGCAAATTCGCTAGAGAAATTGCGGTGACCAAAACCCCGTTTCCCAACGTCAAAATCACCGATTCCGTGATAGCTGTATCCTGGAGGTGCAATTGATCTAGAAGCTCGAGAAAAGTTTCCTCCGGTTTTAATAGCTTTAGCTAGGAACAAATGAAATTGTTTAACGATACCTCGGATGCCAGAAGTTAATATGAGATCCGATCCTACGTCTTTTCTAAGGCGGGAAAAAAGTTTTTCAGCTTCGCCACGGTATATGTAGTGACCGCTTCTTGGTATCTTGACTACTTTACGCTTTATGATCTGATGAGTCATTTGAGATAGTACTTTTTTGCCGTAAAAACCATATTCATAGGCATTTTCATGAAAAATCATATCCAAAAACTTTTGCTCGTTTCTGGTAAAGTTACCGATTGAATGATTTCTTCTTGAATAGCGGATCATTTCGTCGAATGTAATTAGATTAAAGTGGCCATATCCGACATATCTCTTGATTCTATTTATCCTATGATAAGTAGTTACCATTACGTCTAGGTATTTCTCAGGTAAAAGAAAATCGTCGGCAAAGTTCTGATTGAAGTGAGAAACTTTATACAACTGATCCTTTATATGCATATCATTTTGAGGTCTCGTAGTTGTAGCAATGATCTCTGTGGCGACACTGGATGTTAAGCCAACTGCTAGAGAGGAACCTGCTGTTTTGATGAACTCTCTTCTTTCCATATCTTTGTTGCCTTATTTGAGCGAGCAAAAAACTCCGTCTATGATCCTATTTTAACCTGTTTTCTTGGCTTCTACCATCTGTTGGGCAAAATAAACCAAGCCGCAGAACCGTCATCGGAAAGTTTGAACAAACTTTGATATATCAAAGTCTTATTTTTCGTTAATATTTTAAACCTATGATTATATTGGAGAAAATAAAGGCGTGGGCTTTTTCTAAATTATGATAATTTAGAAATCTTCTAGGATTATTAGTGAAATAAAATTTGAAGACCCTAGCACAACCAAAATAGTATTGAGATTGAGGCTTCGCTTAGTAATATGATCTATAAATTTAGATACTTATGGTCGAATAAGTCAGGTCTGGTGATTTTCCAAGTAAAGTTAGTTAGTTATTATAAAGCTATGGATTTTCATAGTTCATTTTATGGTCTGAAAAAATGGCCCGATTAAACAATTTTGCTCTGTATAACATTGCATTTGCAGTTATAGAGGCTTTTGTGTGATTTTATTTGGCGCTTATATTTGCAGGGTTTGGTTACTGTGAGCAAAAAATTAATTATATTAGTGCTTTAAAAACATGAAATCGGTTTTGATTTTCTACAATAAAATATCAATGTGGTTATTGTTCATATATTATGGCTATGCTAGTATGCATAGCTTTTATAACTTATTTAGACTGCATTAGTATTTGAAAAGTCTATGATACAGTAAGGATTTAATTAATGGAAGATCGTCTGTCAACAGTATCAGTGAAAGGTCGTCTTCACTCAGGACACTCTTCACTTCCTTGGGATCCAGGGCAACCAGCTGGTTTTTTGGCAGGGATTGATTTTGAGCAAGTTCTTGCTCATCCAGAAGTGAAAACTATCATTCAGTCTATGCCTGTTCAGCCATTATATTATGGTATCAAGAAAGTTGGTTTAGCAGAGGCTGTTGATATCTTACCTTATCTGACATCAGATCAAGTCTTACGTATGTTTGACTACGATTGCTGGATTGCAGGCGAGCTAAATTTAAAAAAATCTTTACCTTGGATTAATGCCTTTGGTTCTTTAGGCAAAGAACAGCTGTATAAACGTTTTTCCGATCTTGATGAAGAGTATCAGTTAGCGCTACTGCAAGGTCGACTCCGAGTATATGGTCAGGAAGATATGGAGAAAATGTCTGACTCTGATCAAGATGCGCTTTATAAGATGCCTTGTAATTTAATTTTTTATCATATTCTTTCGGAAGATGAAGACGAGATCACAGCAATATATAATATTATCGAAGCCGCATTGCAGGAGAATATAAGCTATGCTTATGCACTGATCAATTATGCAAGCTTTGTTCCTCCCAATGAGTCGGCGCAGACCCTCAAGCAGTTCCGTAATGCCAGACTTGAAGAAGATGGCTTCGTACATTATGAAGAAGCTTATACTTTATTTTCAGGAATCGATCATGCAGAGGTATTTTCTCGTTGGGCAGATGCTCGAGCTGAGATCACTTCAGGAGCTGTCATTGAATCTGAGGATATGCTGAATAACTTTTTCGATAAGGCCTTATCACTGGCTCAGGTCAAAGAATGGTCGATAGATGATATTTATACTTTTCATCAAAGCCTTTTATATTTGTCAAATAGCCTCATGTCTTTAGTCCACTTAGATCCGGATGATATGTTTGGGTTGAACCGTATATTGAGTCAGGCCAAAGCTATGGTGTCCTTAGGCTTGGATTATCTTGCAGGTGGTGACTTAGAAGTAGCACTTCTGGTTTTGAAAGAAGAGCATCCTAAAACGTTGTTTAAGGTTGGGTTATCACTAGTGGATGATATTCGTCAGACCACTGTAAAGAAAATTCTGAAGACCGGAATCAATGGGAGTCAAGAGATTGATTCCGCTTGGCGGCGAAGGCAATATGGAGAAGTCTTATATATTATAGATGCTAAATTGTCGGATAGTCTTGGGCATGATCAGTCTGAAATTCTCAAGGGACTGTTTAATCGTTTCCCGATGCGTATGTCATATATAGATGAGAGCAAAACTAAGCTTAATTTTAAGTTAATTGAATCGATGGTTGGTTTAAAAATGCTTATGTCGGCTGTTAATGGTTTATTTGGCATCTTACATCTACTTAAAGGAGCTGGGGCATTTCCTCTGCAAGCTAGCTTGGAAAAATCTATTGTTACTGCAAGTGTGCATGCCCTAATAGGTAAAGGTTTTGCTATCCGTCCTATTAGCGAAGAGGATTTAAAAACATTTAACGATCTAGGTAGTCATGAAATTAAAGAAAGACTCCAAGGTTTGAGCTATGATGCCAAAGGTCAATTAGACAAAGATAAAAAAGATTGGCTTATGGATGGATATGAAGTTTCTTCGGAAGGTGCAGTCTTTGAAAGCACCAGAATTCTAGAAGAAATTTTTATGGGAGTGGAGCTGGCTTCCAGTGAGTCGATGAAGAAATTTCAAGATCAATTTTTGCTATAATTTCCGAGGTGTATTGTGGAAGCAAATGAAAATTTTCTAACAAGTCATGAATGTCAGATCCTTGCTCAGGGTATGGAGCAAAAATATGCGACTTTTTTGGATGATCGAACTTTTCGTATTACTGCGGAAAAGAAGTCCGATGGTGTATATGTTACAACACTATTGTCAAATAGTGATTCCTCTTTCTATTATCCTGTAGAATCTCGGATTGATTATGTAAAAAATGATTTAATTCCGAGAAAAGCTGCGCTTTTCTTGATTGACTATATCGATGTTTATTTTGAAGAGTATTTAGAACAGCAGGAATCAACCTTGCTCTTTATCGACTGGAAAGATCAACAGTACGAAGCTAATGAGTTTCAAATTAAAGGTCAAATCCTAAATAAGAAGGTTGAGGATATGGCAGAAGCGATACTCAGCAAAGGAGAAAAGTACGAAGGTCCCGATTTAATAGTGTGAGCCCATTATTTCGATGTTGTTTATAATTGTTAAAGAATGACTAAGTATACCCTTCTTTGAAATGAAGCAGAGAATTATTGCTTCATTTCTGGTCTTCGAATTAGGTCTAAGTTTTGTTTAAATAAGGTGTTGATGAAAGAGATTTCATCAGCTTGCTCATGTTCTCTTCCTTGGTTTCTTGACTATATTTGTTTAATTGTTTTTCATAACTATGGTGCATTTCTTCTATATTATAATTTCGTGATGTGAGGAGTTCGTCCATGGGATCACCCTTTGTCACTTTTATAACATCCCAACTCCCATTCTGAGAGAGTATGATTTCGGCTTCATTGATCGCCCCAAACAGATTGTGTTCGTTAGCAAGGCTTTCTTGGTATGCTCCAACGAGAAAGAACCCTAGGAAATAGTCTTCTTCTGAGGGATGATGCAGATCGAGTACATTTTTGATGTCTCGGCGGTCTACAAATTGCTCGAGACATCCATCTGAGTCACAAGTAATATCAACGATAGTAGCTTTTTCAGACGGTTTTTGTTCATGCCTTGAAAGAGGCATCACAGGGAATAGCTGGTCGATAGACCAGGCATCGGGAATTGATTGAAAAATAGAGAAGTTTGCAAGATATTTACTGACTCTCTTTGATTGTAGATCATCGAATTCTTCGAGTCTGTGTTTGTCAAAAGAGGAGAAGTGCAGAGCTCTTCTACAAATTTTAGAAAATAACTCTTCAGCTGTTGCTCGTTCTTTTAGATCAATATAACCTAAGTTAAAAAGGGTAAACATCTCTTCGTGATATTCAATTGCATCATGATAGTATTCAACGAAATTTTTTCGATTGAGGTTGTTTAATATATATTTTAACTCTTCTAGGCTTTTATGCATTTTAGTTGAGTCACTGTCATCTTCCCCGTTATATTCACTCTCTTCTTTTATCGCTTCTGAGCCTTGAACTTCGCGAATATCCGTTACTACTACAGAGTGATAAGCAGCTATGATCCTGCCGCTTTCAGAAACAATGATAGGACTTTTTACTTCCTCGTTATTGCACACTTCTCCAATTTCATAAACCACGTCATTCGCAAATTCTTGGATAGAATAGTTTGCGCTTGATTGAAAAGATGTTTTACTTCCATCGTAATCAACGCCGACTCCTCCACCTATATTGAGATATTCAGGTGTATAACCCATTTTATGAATCTTTGCGTAGACTCGTGCAGCTTCTTTGATAGCTTTCTTAATTCTTTTAATCTCGGTTACTTGAGAACCTATGTGAAAATGTAACATTGCAAGTTTCTCGCTTAAACCTGCGTCTTGTGCGATTTTAAGACAGTCTATGACTTCGACTGTAGTGAGGCCAAATTTAGAAGTCTCTCCGGAAGACTTGGCCCACTTTCCAGAACCTTTGGTATATAGCTTTATTCTTAAACCTAACTTAGGACAGTTTTGTGGATCCTTCTTAGCTAGCTTAGTAATCATTTGTAGTTCGTCAGGTCCTTCAACCACCATAACTACATTTTTTCCCATTCTTTTTCCGATAAAGCCTAAATCAATAAATTCCTCGTCTTTAAATCCGTTGCATATAAGCAATGACTCAGGACTTAAGTCATAACTTAGTGCTGCGAGCATCTCAGTTTTACTGCCTACTTCTAGACCATAGTTTTGTCTTTGGCCTGCTGAAACAATTGAGTCGATAAATTCTCGTCTTTGATTCACTTTAAAAGGAAAAACACCCAAGTGACGACCTGTATAACTGTATTCCCAAATAGCATCTCGAAAAGCGTGAAGCAATTTCATGATTTGATTATCAATAATTTGAGGAAACCTTAAAATCATTGGGGCCGAGGCCCCCATATTTTTGACTTTTTGGATGATTTGCATGATGTCGATCCCACGGTGGTCTTCAGCCGTTGGGTGACAGGTTACGTTACCATGATCGTTGATGTTGAAGTAACCGCTACCCCAGTTATCGATTCCATATAGCTCTCTAGCCTCTTGGATTTGTTGTATATTCATGGTACTTTCTCCTATTAGTCGAACCGAGTTCGCTAACCTATACTGCCTGAAATAAAAGGCAAGCTCAAAAAAAATAAGTGATTTTGCCATAGTATGAGCTTAGTGCAAAGATATTGGAGCTAAAACGACATGGCACTAGTTATCGGATCTGGAATATTGAGGGGTATGAAGATTCACCCTCTTCCAGGTAATGAAATCACTAGACCAACGTCGTCTAAGGTTAGAGCTGCTGTGATCAATATGCTGAGGCAGCGTCTGGTTGGTGCTTGTGTGCTGGATTTGTGTGCTGGCTCAGGTGCTATGGGAATAGAGTTTCTTTCTAATGGTGCGACCAGTGCCACTTTGGTTGAAGCCGATAGGAAGGCTTCAAATTTATTGCGCTCTAATATTCTGGAGGCTAACAGAAGAATGAAGTCTCAGAATATGGGGGTTGAATCTGTTGAAGTCATAGAAACTGACATTTTTAATAGCTGGAATATTTTAGCTAAATTTTCTCCATTTCAGATTGTTTGGGCAGATCCACCCTATAAGCATGTTCAAAGCTGGGTTCAATTGATCGCTGATGCCCTTTTACGATTAACGGAACAGGGTAGTATTTTTGTTTTGGAGTGTGACAAGAGCGGTAAGAAGGCGGCTATAGCTATTTGTGAAGGTCATGACTGGACACTTTTTAAAGATAAAAGCTACGGAGAAACTTATATCCTTATGTTTGAGAGGCATGTGAATGGTTAAAGCAGATAAAAGAGTGGCCGTATTTCCTGGAAGTTTTGATCCTTTTACCTATGGACATCGAGAAGTTGTTCAGCAAGGCTTGTCATTATGCGACGAGGTTTTTGTCGCAGTTGGGCGTAGTGGGCATAAGGGGGCTTTGTTCTCTGCTGCTGAGCGCGTGGATATGATCAAGAGAATCTTTGTCAATGAGCCTAGGGTGCAGGTTGAGGCGTTTGAGGGGCTTGTAGTAAAGTTTGCCTTAGAGAAAAATGCTATTGCTTTGATCCGTGGTCTCAGAACGGAAGCCGATTTTTCATATGAAATGCCTATGGCAATGACAAATCGAAAGCTATTTGGGGGTATTCAAACTATTTTTTTTCCGACTACTGCTGATCATCACTATGTATCTTCTAGCTTAGTTAAAGAAGTGGCAATTCATGGGGGCGATATTACCGACTTTGCACCCCAACTAGTCGTCGATATGATAGAGGAAAAGCTTGCAGAATAGTATATTTGGAAAGGTTTTTCCTGTTCACAGGTGGATACTATTTATCGATTGTAGGCATTTCTAATATCATTGATCTGCCATTTGTATTTGAATTTGAATCTCGGATCGAACTTCAAAATAAGCTTATTTCGATCATTTAAATGTCTTTTGAGGTGCTTTGATTTTCTGGCGCCTTTTTTTGTGGTTGTATCAATAAAACTGGCTAAATAATCTCCAGCTCCATCCATATTGGATTGAGATTTTCCATAATTGTCGAAATCACTATAGTACCAGTATATGATAGAGTTAACTTGTAATTGAGTAGGGCTTATTTCGTGAAATTGTTTGTCTGAATTGACAAATTGCATCATATTTTCGTTTAGTATGGCTTCTAAATTCTTCGATGTGTAGGCTGTCGTTATGATAGGGGGGCAACTAAGTGCTGCACAATTTACTGCTACATGAATTCTAGGATCGAGTTTTTTAATTTTCATTTTATCGTATTGATGGTCACCTTTTCCTCTCAATAAATCATGTTCGATATTATCGAGGTTTAGCTGTTTGTCCTCAAGAAATACCGTATAGTTACCGTTCCATAAATTTCCTCCAGGAGCTCGGATGGAATTAATTTCCAGGTCAAGGAATGTTGGTGTTTCTAGGCCAATATTTTGGTCTTTGGCTGCTTTTAGTATATTTCTGATCATGGCCGCATTGTATAGATTAATGAGAACAGCTTTTTTTTCTTTTTCGTCCAGATTCGTGAATTTCAGCTTTTTATGAGAATCAATGAATTGGTTTAAAATTTGTAAGTCTTGTTTAAAACCAATGTAGTCAACTGTTCCCGATTTCCTTACGTGTTTTTCTATTAATTGATTCCACAGTTTGTAGTGTTCAATTTCGTTAAAGGCCAAGGCGTTAGTAGAAAGTAAAACGATCAAAAAGAGAGAGAGTTTTTTCATTGGCCATGTCCTTTTGGGATGCTTAAGTATCAAGTAAAGACTTCAGATATTAAAATTCATTACATTAAATTCAAGTCAAACTGTAACTTTAAATAAGCTTTTTATTACATTTTTTACAATAAAGACACACCAATGAGTCTAATTTTAGCACTAAGTCATTTCGATGGGTTCATATAGATACTTGAAGTTCAAACTTAAATCAATATAGTTTGCTGCGTTGCATTATGTTTTGCTCTTGTCAGATTAGTTTAAATGTACCCGTCGTTTTGTCTGCGAAAAAGGCCGTATTTATATATCAATCAATTTTCGGTCGTATCATCTCTTTAATCAGGTTCCGATTTTTTTCTCAATTTTTTTAAGATGTCTAGGGCTAAGCCTGATTTATGAAAGTCTAATATGACCAAGCAGCACCGAACTCCCGTTTTTTTAGTCATTGATATAAGAAGTCAAATTGTGACCGACAAGAAATATGGTGGGTCTCTCAGTATACAAACAAAAAATTAATGAGATAGGCGTTTGGATAGCAGACTTCATAAATTTCTTATCTTTATATAGATGGAAGAAAGTTCGATATGATAGGGCCAGTTCCGGGTGTGGATCTTACTGGTTGTTTGATAAAAAATATAAACATCATATTATTAACATTGATTTCGGTGTATTGGCTGCGAATAAAAACTTCTTGGTTAAAATTCTAAGGATGATAGTTGTGAAATTCACAACATATTATTTAAAATGAATTTCTTCATAACATATTGATAATAAATGTTTTTTTGTCTAAAGTAGACGATTCTTACGATGTGGTTCTTGACCCGAACCAAAAAATCGTTTCTAATTAAAAGAGCACATCAAAGAAACTGTTTTTTTTATTATTCTTGTGAGGGTTCTCGTCCATTAGTTTGCGTGGTTTGAATAGGAGTTCATATGAAAAAGGTTGAAGCAAATAGATATCCAAATTCAGCTACGTTATTTAAGTTTTGTAAAGAGGCTCTTGAAATCCGCTATGAGGGAAACGTCAAGGTTATTGACCAGGATGTGGGTGCGATTTTGGGTTATGATCCAGCTGATTGCAGTCACTGGAAAAAAGGAAAGAAAAATATTAGAGCGCTAGCTACTCTTCGGAGTATAGCTGATCATTTGAATATTGATGAGCGACTACTGATTGACATTGCTGCTGGGCGGGTAGGGCTTGAGGAAGCTGTATTTGAATACAGGGGCTATGGGGCTTTTGCTCTGAATGGCAAATCTTTAGAAAATCTGAAAAAAGAATTTTTTAAAAATCCTGCAAAGTGGCAAAATGACAGCGGTTTGAATTCTTTTGAAGATCTATTCGATGTGAATAGGCAGGAAGTTTCTAAGGTTGCTGAAAAAGTATTGGCTTCAGGTTCTTTTACGGAAGCCCCTATTTATCTTCATGAGGTATTTCAGTTATATCCGAATCTTCAGCTAGTCGGTTCCGATGAGATTGATACACCGGTTAAAGTAACTTCTGAAGGCTCCGGCACTGAATTAAAAACTACTGTGACATATAGGGGGCAGGAAATGAGGCCCTATATGAGATTTCTTATTGCTAAAGAATTATATAAGTATCTTTGTCGAAGTGCTAATCCAGTTGCGATCGAGTTTGCAGACACTCCTGATGAGGTGTTGGATATTCAAGCAAATATCTTTGCCGGAATGTTGCTCGTGCCAGCGAATATCTTGAGAAAAGAAGTAGAGACAATTGATAGCTCCTTGGATATCGTTATGCAGCTAGCAGAACCGTTCTGGATATCAAAAGCCTTAATGAATCAAAGGCTTCGAGATTATATGGAAAACTTTACTTGAAAAAATACCGGAAGTTTATTTTTTCGAGGCTTTCCAGAATTGGAAAGCCTTATTTTTTTTAAGATTCTTATATGAAACCAGCCTTTAAGTGTTTATTCTTTAAGATATTTTCCCTCCTGACCCTAAAGTTCCATGATCATATACCGAATGAAGCCTTGGAGGCGAGAACTTTGGGAAGTCCTCTCAAGGATTTCAAGGGTATAGGGGTAAATGGTTAGTACCTTTAATCTCAAAAATGGAACTATTTTAATTGTCACTGAAGCTCCCGGTGGATTATATAATTCATCCCAATTAAAGCTAATAGCTTCAATTTGTGACCGAGATCTTGCGATAGTTAAAGCTACGGAAGATCAGCGGTTGGGTATATTTGTCAAGGCTACAGAATTCGATGGACTGATCGAAGAATTGAAAGCAGTTGGGCTAGGCTTCAGGCATTATCAAGATGGATTGCATCAGCCGGTGGCTTGCGTGGGCGAACTTTGTCCTGATCATGAGCAAGATGCCCTCGGTTCTGCTGTAGAAGCGACAAAAGAGCTTCAGGATGTTATCTCAGACAGTCCATTGACCATTGGTATTAATGGGTGTTGGAAGTGCTGTGTGCCTACTAATACATATGATTTATCCATTGTTGGAGATAACCGAGGTTACAGTATTTCCATTGGTGGTAAGAAATCTCAATTGCCGGAAATGGCTTCATTTATTGCTGAAGGTATTCCTGCGGAACAGCTTTCAGCAAAGTTAAGAGCAATTGTTGATGTATATGTGGAAAATAAAGAGAGTGATGAGCAGCTATTCGATTATATAGAAAGGGCTGGAACTACAGGTTTTGTAGAGGCTTTATTGCCATATAGTCAAGATGCATCCGATGGTGTTGACCCTTTCGGTAGTGGAAGTCCATTGGATATTCAATCTGATGAGTCCGATCACTTAGCTGAAGATAGTGATGAGACCAGATTGGTTCAAGGTGACGGAGGACTCGAAGAAGATGATTCTGATCTGGAACTAGATAATGTAGATCTTGAAAATGATATGGACCTTTTAGAAGTCGATAATAGTTTGGTTGAAGTTGATGATAATTCGCTGGAAATGGATGATGAGCTTGAGTTGGATGATAGTGCATTAGAAGGCGGCGATACTTTGGTAGAGCAGGATGATAATCCGGTAGAGCTGGATGATAGTCTAGAATTGGATGATAATCCGCTACAGCAGGACGACAGTCTTGAGTTGGATGGTAGCCCAGTGGAACTAGACGATAGCCTTGAACTGGATGATAGTTTAGTAGAAGTTGACGATAGCCCAGTGGAACTAGACGATAGCCTTGAACTGGATGATAGTTTAGTAGAAGTTGACGATAGCCCAGTGGAATTAGACGATAGCCTTGAACTGGATGATAGTTTAGTAGAAGTTGACGATAGCCCGGTGGAACTAGACGATAGCCTTGAACTGGATGATAGTTTAGTAGAAGTTGACGATAGCCCGGTGGAACTAGACGATAGCCTTGAACTGGATGATAGTTTAGTAG
>Ga0099800_1162_pt1 | contig 18239 bp, 14 predicted proteins | sample Uncmet6_SortRC_1_FD_89868 | JGI IMG/M metagenome (GOLD analysis project Ga0099800, IMG submission 89868) | Marine eukaryotic communities from CALCOFI LINE 67, Pacific Ocean - CN11_C50_N6_SortRC_1 | ecosystem: Environmental > Aquatic > Marine > Oceanic | place: Pacific Ocean: Monterey Bay... | reverse complement strand
CGCCGCCGCCGCCGCCGCCGCTGCCTGCTGGAGCGGGCGCAGCATCCGCAGCATCCGCAGCACTCGCGGCGGGGGGGGCGGCGGGCGCAAAGCGACGAAATCGATGGGGCCCTTCCCCCGCCGCCGCCGCCGCCGCCGGAGCCGGCTCGACTGGTACCTCGGGAGCAGGGGGGAGCGCCGCTGGCGGCGCCGCTGGCGGCGCCGCTGGCAGCGATCAGGCGGCGGCGGCGGTGGCGGCGGCGGTTGCGAAGACGGCCGCGGCAGCGAGGGCCGCGAGCGCGCAGTCGTCGTCGTCGCCGTCCTCTTCCTCGACTTCGGCTCCGTCGTCGTCGTTTGGGGGCTCGACGCGCGCCTTCGCCCCGGCGCTACCCGATCACATGGACGCGGCCGCGCAGAAGCAGCTCCGCGACCAGAAGGAGATGCAGCTCCTCGAGAGGAGAGCGCGAGAGGCGGCGGCGGCGGCGGCGGCGGGGGCTGGCGCGGCGGGGAACAGGCTGATGGACCTCCACCAAGAGCGCCTCAAGCAGTACTCCGAACTCGCGGCGCGCGCCGACGACGACGCACCGAAGGACACCATCGACGACGCAGAGTAAGTTTTTCGATTGGTCAATCGGTCAATCGGTCGGCCTGGCAGGTAGTTCGGCAGTGAGTCGGGTTTGCTAGGGAGTATGAGTCGTCTGACTCAAGGCCAATCATCGAGTGTGCTTGCGATTTGATTGCGTTTGCGATCGTGCCGTCCGCTATTTAATCCAATTCTCACCCTAATCCATTCCATCCATGCATCAACGAATCAATGAATCGACGGTTTTGATTGTTTTGCAGGTACACGGGCGGGGTGATCGAGGGCGGGACGTGGGAGCACCGGAAGCGAGCCAAGGAAATGCTCGCGACGGCCAACCAGGCGCTCGCGCTCACGGCCGCGGCGGAGGCGGCGGCGGGGGGGGGGCGGCGCGGGGGGCGCGGGGTCCGGCGGTGGCGCGGGAGGGAGCAAGCGGGGTAGCCGGCGCCTGCAGGAGTACCTGCCGAAGGAGGAGCTCGACCGCTTCCTGCGCACCGCCGGCGCCAAGGCCCAAGGAGGAGCGGCGGCGGCGGCGAGCGCGCAGGAGGAGAGTGCGGCGGGGGCGTACGCGGCGCACAAGCTGGACGCCTCGAATCTCGGCTTCCAGATGCTCAAGCAGGCGGGCTGGCAGGAGAACACGGGCCTCGGAAAGCCGCCGTCGCAGCAGCAGTCACTGCCACCACAGCCCGGAGTAGCCGCAGGAGCAGCGGGTGCAGCGGGTGCAGCAGCGGCGGCGGCGGCGGCGGCGGCGGCGGCATTGGGCGGTGGGCCAGGGATGGTGAACCCGCTGCCCGTCGGGGGGGCCGGGCCCATGGGTGGCCCGGCGGGGGCGGGGGTGGGGGTGGCGGCGACGCACGAGGTGGGGGAGGGCGACGACGCCTTCGAGCAGTTCCGCAAGCGCAACATGCTCGCCTACCGCTTCCGGCCCAACCCCCTGAACAACCCCCGCCGCGCCTACTACTGAGCGAGAGGCGACTGAGACTGAGGCTGGGGCAGGGAAGAGAGGGCCGCCCACGTCCACCGACGGAGAGAAGGCAGGCTCTGAACTCTGAAAGCGAAGACTCGGCAGAACTCCTCAAGCAAGGCACAGCGGTTGCACAAAAAGCAACGGCGAGGAGTACTCCGAGGAATTCGATGTGTATTGAGAGACGAACGCGCGCACGACGCGCACTGTCAGCGCTCAGAGGGTACCCCAGGTGTGGTAATCTTTGAATTTGAATTTGAACTTGTTCCCCAGACGCTTGCGCACGCGCTCATTTTATTTTGCCGTTTTAGTTGTGAGTTGTGAAGCTCCCTTCTATAATTAGTGGGCGAGGCTCGAGGGCGGCGAGGCCGAAGCAGGGCGCAGGGCGGCTATAATGGCGATTGGTCGTGAAAAGCGGGTGCCTACTTCTAACTATGTACACTCTGCACAATGCGGCCCTTTCTCGTCGCTTATTAGGAAGAGGCAGCAGCGGCGGGCGTGGTTGCGGGGGGGGGCTACCTTTCGTGCCGCGCCTCCGGCGGTACATGACGTCCGTGCGGAAGAGGTACTTGACGCCGTTGCGGACCCGCTCGCCGTCGTGGTCGAGGGACACGTGCGGGGGCTGCCGGAAGACGACGCACTGCCCCGCCTCGGGCTCGATCGCCGCCGCGGGCTCGGGCGCCTGGCTCGACTCGTAGAAGCGCGTCGCGCCGCCCTCGAATTCCCCCTCGCCGCTGCCTCCTGCTGCTGCGGCCGCGGACGATTCGCCCGCTTCTTTTTTCACGGCGCTGTTCATGTAGATGTTGACGGTGAACATGGATCTCTCGTCCTCGGACCGGGCGAACGCGGCGTCCGAGTGCCGAGCGAATCGGTCCCCGGAATGGTCTACAGACAGACAGACAGACAGACAGACAGACAGACAGACAGACAGACAGAGACAAAATGAATGAATGGTTTTCGAGTTCGCTTCGAGCGCGCGAGAAGGAGTGGGATTGATTCGACATGTATCGATTGCTACACACGCACATTTGGCCAGGCGCCAGACCTCGTTCAGGCCCAGGGCGTCCCAGACTTCTTCTTCATCTGCATTGTCGTTTCTCAGCTCAGCTGGGAGGTGGGATTTCAGGCGCTCCCAGATCACGCGAGACAGGCTCGGGTCGGTCGAGATGAGGCGGAGGTTGCCTCGGTACTCCTTCGGGTAGGCCGTGGCTCCGAACCCGCCCTCGCTCTCCGCCCGGGCGATGAGGTTCTTGCACTCCTTAGCGCTGAAGGTGTGCAGGATGCGAAAGCACTCGGAAGGCAGGGCGCGGCCAGCCGAGTCCGTATCGAGCCGGCGCGTCGCCGGCGGCGCCGCTGCTGCCTCCTCGGCGCAGAGCGGCCCCCATTCTGAGGAGATCTTCACCTCGCGCCGTGGTTGCTCCGGTGAGAGGGGGGTGGAGCCAAAGAAGGACGCCAACATGCCTTTCACTCGAGGAGGGAAGGAATGCGGAGGCTCGATGCTGACATCGTGGCAGATTATTCCGCGAAATTTACCACTTACTTGACCTTAACTCGGAAATTGGGGGCGCTGTATCTCGACGGGGCCGTCTCTGCTCGACCTCGGGATTGCCGCTGTGGCTTGACGTGCGGTGTGGCGAGTCCCCGAAATCGTGCATCCACGCATCTCGCCGATGCTGGAGACTACGCGTCATGATACCCACGGACGCCGAAATGGCGTCGCTATTGTGATTCATTTTCGTGATTTCACTAAATAAAGCCAAAAGGAGCAGCAAAAAACCCGATTCAACGTCTTTATCATCTAACTACAGAGCTGTACTACATAGGTTCCCTCTAGTAGCTAGCTAGCTAGTACAGTCGTCTGTAAATTGTAGATTTTTTCGGAATCGTTTGCAAAAATTTCGAAATCGACTTTCTATAATTGTGGCGAGAGAGAGAGCTGAACGCTGAACGATGGCTTCGAACTGAGGTCGCTCACTTCGGAACCGGGTTCGGAACCAGGTTCGGAACCACGGGAAGTTCCTGACGTGGCGGCGGTAACATCACCAAAACCGGCGGTTTCATCGACGGTTTCACCTCCAGCGGCGCCTCCGGCGGGGGACCTACTACCGGACGCACCTCGTCGTTACCTCGGGCTCTGCTTGAGCGAACTCCCCCTGATCACCTGATCATGTGGCTGGCGGTGTGCATCGCCGCCTCTCTTATGCACAGTGAAGCGACCGAGACCGAAGGGCTTAATTCGCTGGTGTCTCGGCGGGGCAAGAAGAGCAGCCGAACAATGACTTTGCAAGAAGAAGAGACTCTCGAGTATCCTTCGATGATGGAAGGTAAATAGATAGATAGGGGCGTGCCTTTTCGGTTTTTTGCCCTCAACTGCCGCTCTTCGACGCGAACTTTCGTCATATTCAATTTTCTCGTACGGTTTGTGTACAGCATTCGATACCGCGGTCGCTCAACCCATGCAGCGGCCGCATCGCCTGGCCGACTCTCTCCAGCCGGCTTTCGAGGCTTCTTCAAGTGCTGCATCGGCAGCGGCGGAACGTCGGGATTCGCGCGTGTGTGGAGAGGCGCACATCATTGCGGAAATTAGCGACTCCATCTTTGTGGGCGAGCGCATGGCGCTGCTCTGCGAGAGCTACATGAATGATATGGAAGCCGTGTACATTGTAACGGACTCGTACGATGGCACTGTTCCCGGAAGTCCTGCGGATGCTGCGTGCTCATCGCACATTCGAGTCCTGCACACGCGTATGCCGGAGCTGCAAAAGACCATAAGCAGCGCGCAGTACCGGCGTGCTTGGGTCATCGATGCATACCTGGGAGCGGTACAGAACAACCGTAGCAGTGCGCATGATGGTGATGCCTGGGTCGTGCTGACCGAATTCGATGCGTGGTGGGAGGGACAAGCTCTCTGCGAATATGTACATTTCCTCGAGGCGCGGCGGAATCGGTACCGCGATGACATTGTCATCGGTGGTGCCGGTTGGGGGACACTTCGGGCATTGGAAGACGAGCAAACCGACTGGGCATCGTCCGACAGGACCCCGCGCTATGATTCCATGCCGTACGGGGCCATGACGGTTGTTTCGCTGAGCGATCTGCGTCTCATATTTGGGGAGGGTTCGCCGGCTGGAAGTGCTGTTGCTTACCAGAGTCGCCTGAGTCAGACGTGCTTCAGAGGCGAAAGTGAAGACCAATGCGACAGCACCAACAGCGAAGTGGCCTGCGACGTGCTTTGCCAGGGAGCGCCATTTCGATACGACGGGGCACGTTTCAACAACGACCACATGTTCATGGCGTGCGTCGCTGACCACGCGAGTCACTCTCCCCGCAGGATCTCCGCCTTATGGGCGCGACCCGGCGACTCAATGCAAACGCTGTTCTACATAGATAAGTTCATATTTCAGTACGACCTCATCGACGATGCAGAAGAAGCGCCTGAGCTCCTGCAATATGAAAACCACGTGGGAGCTCACCACGTCAGCGATGTCTGGTTGAGGGGCTTGATCAGTGGACGAACTCGAAAGACTCCACGTTCCCGGGTTGAGTCAGCATCTAACGTCTCATCAAATCTGATCAAAGTGGATACCGATGTAAAACTCGCCGACGATGCGGTTGTTGCCAGTTTAGGATCCAGCGACGAAGTCTTAACCATCAACTGGACGGTCCCTTCTGGCCACCGCACCGAGTTCGTGGACGTCTATGTCTGCGCGTCGCCGCAGCTGGCCGTCGAGAGCTGCACTGCAGTTCGAAGTCGGTTGCCAACCGGCCCAGACGGCCGGGGGGGCGTTATTCTGCACGTCGTTTCCCCATTCTCGAGAAATCAGTACAAGGAGGTATACAAGGAGGTCCTCGAGCGAGCAAGGGGCGTGCTAGAACGAGACGCAGGTGCTACAAAGACGGAAGGAGCGCTGCTGCCGAGCGTCCTTAGCATAACACTACCACGCCGTTCTGAGCACTTTAAGGAGCACATTCAGCACAGATTGCCCGAAGCCGTCGCGCTTGCTGCATGGGACGGTGCTGCGAGTCCTGCCGCGACCGCAAATGAGTTGAGTCGGCTCGGCGTCGCCCTTTCTAGCGATGCTTTTATTTTGAATCGCCGGTTGATTCCTCGTCTCCATTTGAATTACTCGTGGTCCCACAGAGCACTTCCCGGCCAGGTGAGATAATACTCCGAATTTTGTGGTGTTTTTTGTGCAGTGAAAGCTATCTTTCGTTAAAGCCAAGAAGTAAGCCCGTGCCTTGATGTTCTTACACGTGTGTCGCTTCCTCGCATTTTTTCCACTCCAATAGATCGGCTGCACCGCAAGTCATATTGGCGCGTGGGCACGTGTCGCAGCAGCCCCGAAAAAAGACATGCCATACTCAATAATTCTTGAGGACGACGCGGTCGTGCTACCGACATTTCAACGGGAAAATGTCCGAGTGCTCGTGGACAACCTGAATCGAACAGAGGGCGAATGGCATTTGTGCTACGTGTACTTGAGGCCAGAAGATAAGGCCCCGGATGGACCAGCACCAGACGCAAGGGGTGAGAGTGAGACCATGGTGGGGTCACAAAGAGTGAGACGAGCGGGATATTCGTGGTCTTTGCTGGCATATGTCGTCTCGCACGCCGGAGCCCAGCGCCTTTTGGAATTGGCGCGCTCGGAGCCGCTGAGTGGCCCAATCGACGACGTCGTGAGTATGTGGAATCAGAAAGGGCTCTTGAAGGCCTTCTCGGCGACGACGTTGAATTATTTCGAAAACGCTGGGTAAGTGCGCCGGGCGTCTCGAGACGGGCCTCCTTTCAAGTCTCATACGTATCGAAGATGTGCATTTCATATGTGTGCCAAAAACTGCGGCTACTACCTTAACCTTGTCTATCGTTCTCTGTCTCTGTCTGTCTGTCTGTCTGTCTGTCTGTCTCTCCTCCTCCTCCCGGCTTGCTTTCCCGGCGGCTCTCTTTGGACTGGCTGGCATTCAAAATAAATAACAACAGCGATCTTAACGATGAGATGCCGTCGAATATATTTCACGACTACAAAAATAACGATCGCAACTTAAGCGAAGAAGAAGAAGACCTGCCGATGAGTGCCGGGCAACGGAGTTCCGACTCGAGTGTGTTCATTGGCATCGATGATGTTGGCAAACCCATGTTCGCATTGAGCACCAACAGCGATGCAAAAGACAGCGATGGCTTCAAGCTGCAAATCGTACCGGAGCCGCGGTATCTTGCTGTCGTGGATTCCACTAATGCGGCAGTTGGGGGCGTCAGCTACCCCTTCTTCAGCTCCGTGGCAGTCGGGCAACGCGCACCGAGAACATTTAGAATACTGACCACTTCGACGGTGGTGTCCGATGAGTCTGAATTTCAAAATGCCATCGCATCTGACACGCACATCTACCTAAATGAAGACATCCAAGTGGGCCAAGTGGGCTCCACTGGAACCCGTTTTGATATCTCAGGTAAGACGGGGCTCATCATCTATGGGCAAGGGTACACCCTCGGCTTCGGTTCTTCAGATAGTGGCAATGGGCGGCTCTTCAATATTTCGGGCTCTAGTAATGTGGAGATGAAGGACGTGACGCTATCGAACGGATATATATACGGGTCGAGCAGGTCGGTATATATTTATGGAGGCACGATTTATCTTTATCAATCGACCCTGGTGATGACGTCGTGCACGCTGTCGGATAGTGTAGCCCGTTGTGACGACCCTGGCCTTGCAGATTGGGACGCAAAGGGCGGAGCGATATATGCTTATCAGGCAACGCTGACCATGACTTTTTGTACACTGACAAGCAATATTGCCACGACCGAAGCCAATGCATTCAGTATCTATAATTTCAAAGGGCACGGTGGGGCCATATACGCCCAGTATTTGACGCTCACAATGGTGGCATGCACATTCTCTTCCAACCACGTGTATAGCCAAAGCGGTTATGCGCGGGGTGGGGCATTATTTTTTAACGGTTCCTCATTGAGCCAAGCAACCATAAGATCGTGCAAGTTCTACGGTAACACGGTCTCGGCAAATTATCTAACACCACCTTCACCCGCATCATTTAGCTACGGCGGAGCTATCTATCTACGTTCCGGCACGATGTCGTTGGAAGGCACCTATTTTGATTCCAACAATGCCGCATATAACGGTGGGTCTGACGTGTTTATTGAGAGCGGATCCAGCTTCTCCACGGAGGACTGCTCAAACGGCGACGGGGAGGACGACGGGACTTTGAGAACGAACTCCAGCACGACTTATCACAACTACTACTGCCAAACTTGCCCCGTCGGCAAATATGTTTACCAGCACGATCCTTCTAGCGGCACTTGTGTGGTCTGTCCACCGGGAACGTACCAGAACTCGAGCACCTTCACCGGCGTTGAATGCGTGGGGTGCCCTGCTGGCAGTTACAACGATGATGAAAGCTCGCCACCAAGCGAATTCGATGATATTGGGGACTGTGATTCCTGCCCCGCGGGAAAATATAACAACAACACTGGTCAAAGAGAGTGCCATGACTGCCCGCCAGGGCGGTTCAACAACCATTATTCGCCGCAATGGTACCATCATGTGTACCACGACGAATTGGCAGACTGCACGTACTGTTCATCTCCGAACTATCAGAGCAATCAGGGCTGGACCAGCTGCGACACGGCATGCCCGGCTGGCGCCTACCTAGATGTGGCCTCTGACGGCATTTCGTCGGGTGCGAGTTCGTGCACCGTGTGTCCGGAAGGCCGGTACCAGAATACCCAGGGTGAAACCTCCTGTATTTCCTGTGTTGCGGGAAAGTACAACCTGAACGATAACTCGGGTGGGCTGTCGGCTGTTGCCGGCTTCAATGAAGAGAGCGACTGCTTGATTTGCGACGTGGGGTATTATCAGCAGTCGACTGGCCAGACATCCTGTACGATTTGCGGAGAAGGCACGTACCTTGACGGTGGGGGCGGTAGTCTCACCCCTACTTCCAGTCCGGCGTGTGAACCCGCGGGGACAGCAGGTACTGATCGCTTGAATCATGACCATTCCGACGACTGTATAGACTGCGGCAACGACTCAGTGTTCACAGGCATCGAGTTGTGGTCCAACGAAGGCTCGACGTGCAGTGATCAGTGCTTTGCACCGTCTCCAGTGCCGTCACTTGCGCCCACATTAACGCCAACCTTGGAGCCCACGCTTGCGCCCACGGCGGCGCCCACGCTTGCGCCAACCTTGGAGCCCACGGCCCTGCCCACGCTACAGCCCACGGCATTGCCCACGCTGCAGCCCACGCTACAGCCCACGGCATTGCCCACGCTACAGCCCACGCTGCCGCCCACAGCATTGCCCTCGCTGCAACCTTCACCGCTGCCCACATTATCTTTGGCGCCGACGTCATCCACCTTTCTCGTGAGCACGCAAGAGGAGCTGTCGACTGCCCTCGGCGGCTCAGGCAGGACCATTGTGCTCCAGAACGACATCGCGTTGTCCGCAGCGGGTTCCACGTCGAGCAAGTTCACCATCTCGGGGATGACCGGGCTCGTGATCGACGGGGCTGGATACACGCTCGGCTTCTCCTCGTCGGACAGCGGGAACGGGCGGATCTTTTCCATTCACTCGTCCTCGTCGGTGGAGATGCGGGACTTGACGTTGGAGAATGGGTATATTTATGGTTATGGGCATCAGGATGGCGGCGCAATTTACATCAAAGGGAGCTCGACGCTTGATATGACGTCGTGTACCCTTTCGGGGAATAACGTGTACTCTCGAAGTTCTGCATACGGGGCGCATGGTGGGGCAATATATGCGTTAAGTTCGACTCTGACGATGAAATTATGCACGCTTTCCGAAAATACCGTTTCTCATACTACTGCTTCTGATCCTGATTATGGGTATGGTGGAGCGATATGGGTATGTTCGTCGACGCCTCTAACGATGGCTTCATGCACGCTTTCCGGGAACATGGCTGGATATCGAGGCGGAGGAATATACATACATTATTGCACACCCACCACAGTCCTTTGTTACGGATGCACCTTCAGTGGGAATGCTGCGCCCAGTGGGGGCGACGCGTTTGTTCATCCTTCTGGACCTGGAACCTTGAACACAACGGGAAGTACCAACTGTGAGAACTCGGATGGGACAACGCTAGATGTTTTTGGTGGGACGGGGACCTACTACAACTACAACTGCGGCGGGACGCTGCCACCCACGGCATTGCCTACAGCCCTGCCCACGGCGCCGCCCACGCTGCAACCGACAGCCCTGCCCACGCTGGAACCGACGCTCGAACCCACGGCAGTGCCCACGGCAGTGCCCACGGCAGTGCCCACGGCAGTGCCCACGGCTCTGCCCTCGCTCGAACCCACGCTGGACCCTACAGGCTTGCCGACGCTCGAGCCCACGACAGCGCCGACGCTCGTGCCAACGCTCGCGCCCACGGCATCGCCCACGGCATCGCCCACGGCATCGCCCACCTTCGAACCGTCGCTGGGGCCCACGGCGCTGCCCTCGCTCGTGCCAACGCTCGCGCCCACGGCATCGCCCACATTGACACCATCGCGGCTACCGACTCGGCCACGGACACCGGAGCCCACCTTGGAGCCCAGCGCATTGCCTTCGCCCGCGCCGTCGCCGTCGCCGTCGCTGGGACCCTCCTCCGCGCCCACGGCGCTGCCGTCTTCGTTGCCGACATTCGAGCCCTCCTCCGAGCCCACGGCGTTGCCGTCTTTGGTGCCGACGCCCGAGCCCTCCTCCGCACCCACAGCAGCGCCGTCTTCGTTGCCGACATTCGAGCCCTCCTTTGAGCCCACGGCGCTGCCATCTTTGGGGCCGACGCTGGAGCCCTCCTTAGAGCCCACGCCGCAGCCGTCGATCGCGCCGACGTTCGAGCCCACGGCCCTACCATCCCTCCTGCCCACGGCCTCGCCCACGCTCGCGCCCACGGCGCTGCCGACGCTCCCGCCATCGCGGCTGCCGAGCCTCAGGCCGACGGCGTGGCCGACCCTAGGGCCCTCGGCGCTACCAACACTCCAGCCGACGGAGACGCCGTCATCGAATCCGACGATATCGCCAATACCAACGAAACTGCCAACACTCAATCCAACACCCAGTCCAACCGGGAGCCCCGCGCCCACGGCGCCGCCGACACCGACTCCAACGCGGTTTCCATCTCCTCTGCCGTCGTCCGCACCCACGACCTCGCCGGCGCCGACGTTCGTTCCGACGCCCGAGTGCGCAACCCCGGGGCAGTATTTCGAGGCCTCATCGAATTCCTGCGAGGACTGCCCCGCCGGCCGCTTCGCCAACGCGTCGACGCATGCCTCCGCGCGCGGGAGCTGCGACGAGTGCCCCGTTGGGTTCTTCTCCGACGCGGGCCACGCCCGCTGCCGGGCGTGCGCCCGGGGCCGCTACGCGGCCTCCACGGGTTCGGCCGCGTGCGCGGTGTGCAAGGCGGGGCGGATCGGGGTGTCGCGGGGGCTCGTCGATTGCGAAAGATGCCCCGGCGGATTTTATAATGGTGACTACATAATGATAGACGCATCAAAACACGACTCTAAGGACGACTGCACGGCGTGTAAAGCGGGCAGATATTCCGCATCGCACGGCGAAAACTGCGAGGACTGCCCTGCCGGAACTTACGTCTACAATATGTCAAGCTGCGAGCTATGCACCATCGGAAAGTTCGCGCCCACGGCCGTCACCGGTGACTGCATTCCGTGCTCCGCCGGCTCCTTCACAGGCGTCGCCCTAGCTGCGACGAGCTGCACGGCGTGTGACGCGGGCAAGTCTGCGAAGGAGCTATCCGTCGACTGCACGACTTGCAAAGCCGGGACGTCCTCGCTCACCCGGAGCGAGAACTGCACCAAGTGTGGGCGAGGCTTCTTCGCGGGCGCGCCGGGTAGCGCAGCGTGCAGTGCCTGTGCGGCTGGAAGTGCCACGGGGAACTTCGAAGGCCAGGCATCCTGCTCGCTGTGCGAGGCCGGCCGCGCGCAGTCGGAAGCGGGCCAGTACTCCTGCAGCGCCTGCTCCGTGGGAAGCTACACGTCGGATGCGGGAGCCCTCATCTGTCGTAAATGCGATGGCGGATATTTCACGAAGCAAACGGGCGCGACGGTGTGTGACCCGTGTGAAGCGGGCCGAGCCCAGCCTTCAACAGGCCAAGCACTGTGCCAAGAATGCAGGAGGGGTAAATCGCAAGCGTCGGCGGGGTCGACGACCTGTGTTGACTGCGCTGCGGGCAAGTATCAGTCGTCGACCGGCAGCATTTCCTGCGTGGACTGCGAGGCCGGCAAGGCCGAGGACACTTCTGGGCAGAACGAATGTCTCTTTTGCGATTCCGGTACCTACAGCGAAGCGGGTGCCACCAGCTGCACGACATGCGAGCCCACGAGAACGAGCAATGATGGGTCGGGTTCATGTTCTATGTGCATTGCAGGGTACTTCCTTGACGATGGCATCGATACGTGTAGAAGGTGTCCCGACGGAGTTGTTTGCAACGCTGAAGGACAAACCCTTTCGGGGCTGGAAGTCAAACCGGGATTCTTCCGCATTTCGGCAACGGGATTGGACACCCGACGCTGCCCGGCGCCCCAGGCGTGCGTCGGCGGCAACACGTCTGGCCTCTACTGCCGAACTGCCAATGTGGGCCCGCTCTGCGCCGGGTGTATTGCAGGATACTTTAAGGATTCGACCAATGGTTTGTGTTCGGAGTGCACGACTAGCACCATAGTTTCGCGAGTAATGCTCTTGATAGGCTTGATGCTCCTCGTGATCCTTGCCATCTTTTACTGCAGATATCGAAACAATCGCCACCTCCGGGGAGCGATCCACGACTTTTCGCAAAGTGGAGCACGCGATATGGGAGATTTGATAGCTGATACTTATTTTATAATCCGATCTCGAGTTAAGATGAGTTATGATCGCGGCAATGAACTCATCGACCTCCCTCTCATTGGGAAAACGACAGAGGCAAGTGACAGCGAGTTGGTGCTACCCAAAACTACACACGCGACCCCTCTTGAAGAATGGGAAGAGGCCATATCCGACACGCTTGTGAGTTGGGAAAACGACATTGACACGCCGCTCGCAAGATTGTACGAATCCTTGGGCATGCCAGGCAACTATCCCTCGGCTAAAGTAGCAATGCGGGCCATGAGCGAGGTCTTCGATGCGTCTGGTGCGCCTCTTCCAAACGACATGGAAATTCACTGCATCGAAGGCATGATGGAGATGATGGAAACCTGGGAAGAAGCAATCGAAGCTTCACGTGCTGCTGCGAAAAACTATTCCCTCGCTGAAGTGGAGGCAATCAAAGCGTCACTTGATGCAGAAGACGATTCGCAGGATCGATCGAAGGTTGAAGCGACTTTATCGGACGATGGTGGAGTAGGAACTGTAAGCAAAAGAGCTGAAGATGTGGTGCAAGAACATGAGAAGGAGGAGGAGGAGGAGGAGGAGGAGGACGACGACGAACACAAGTTCCTCGAGAAAACGAGGAACAAGATTCGTATTCTATTTTCGTTGGTGCAGCTCATCAGCTCCATTCCATTCAACCTTTCGGTAGAGTTCCCAGCATTTTACAGCAACTTTCTTTCTTTTCTGGGTCTTATCGGATTCAGCTTCGGATGGGTTCCGTTTGGCTGTCTGTACGCTTCCAGCCATTACGAACAGTTGGCCTTCAAAACGCTCGCATCGATTCTTTTCATGGCTATACTGCTATTCTGTCACATCATATCACGGGGCAAGGGCCAGAAGACGTACTTCTTCTTGCTCCTGAATTTCATGTACCTGATTCTACCGATTTGTTCGTCTTCAGCATTCAGCGTCTTCAAATGTGACTACTTTGATGACAATGGCGCATCATACATGGTGGCAGACTATAACCTCATTTGCGACTTAGCAGGAGAGAAGAGTGGGGAGCGGGTATTTTGGGAAGTTTATGCGATCGTGATGATGCTGATATTTCCAATCGGCATACCAGTCACGTTCATGGTCCTTCTGTATGAGCGGCGCTATGACCTCTGCCCAAAGCTAAAGGAACGAGGCGCTTTATACATCTTTTCTCGCCAGGACGACTGGGGCGAAGAGGTGGAATGGCCTGAAGGTAGCAAGGAGAGATGTGCGCATCTGTTGTTCCTGGTGGAGATGTACGAGCCTCACTGCTTTTGGTTCGAAGTGGCGGAATCGTGGCGCCGCTTGATGCTCTCGTCCATGTTGATTCTCCTGGACGATGAGGGCATAAGCCAACCTGTGTCTGCCGTCTTGATTTGTTTATTCAGTATCAGGATATTTGCGTACTATGAGCCGTACGGTGATTACGATGACGATATGCTCGCAGAAGTATCGCAATGGCAAGTGCTTGCCCTTCTTTTTGTAGTGCTGCTGATGCGCATGGGAGCCTTTTCAGACCAAGATGACGACGGGGCCCTGGGAGTATTATTGGTTGTCGTAACCGCCTTGGGCACGGGCGTGATGTTGCTAGTTTTGGTGGTCATCTATTACAACCTAACGCGAGTCAAAGAAGACCCTGAAGGAGAAATTGGCGGAGAAGGAGGAGAAGCTCAAAAAGAGGAATGTTCTCTTGAAGAAATCGAAGACGATAACGGTGATGCGCTGGATGCCTCAGGTGGGGACGACGACAACGAAAAATTGGAAATGTTTGTGCCAATACCCGAGGTAGGCGATTCGGATTCTACCTCTGAGGGTTACTCCAGCGACGAATTGGTTGACATTCCTTCAGCCGCAAGTTACCAAGAGGTGCGGCGTCTTACTGAAGCGGGATGCTCGGCGGCACAACTGAAGAGAAGGGGATTCCCTGCAGCTCAGCTGAAGGCAGCGGGGTTTACGGTGGGCCAGCTGAAGTTAGCGAGGTATTCATCGGCTGAGCTCGAGAAAGCGGGGTTCTCAGCTGCCGAGCTTGACGAATCGAAACCCGAAATCGGAGTGGTGGAGAACCCTTCAATTGGGGGCGAAGACGGCCCTTCTGCACAAAGTTACCCAGTTGACGAACGGAATAAAGTGGTTGATCTAGTCGCGAATCAATCAGGTGAAAGTGACGACGATGCTTCCTCCTCCGATGGATATTCTATCTCCAGCGCATGGTACTCACCTGGTGAACTGGACACTCAAGCCGAATCAACGGAGCACCATTCGATTTTGAGCGATGCCATGCAGCACCAGCACCGTGCACCGCTGGAAGAAGACGACAATTCATCGGAGGGATATTCGATTGATGAATGGGACAAAATTTGAACATTGTCCGTTTTTGCTTAAGCCGGCGGGGGTCTTCTTTTTAATGGCCTTTTGTGTGCTTAAGCCGGGGGTCTTAGGTCAAATTTTACGGAATCGCGAGGCATTTCGATTGATGGGGGTGAGTGAGAGGCTGTTATCAAATGGACAGGGCAACTAGCCGCGTGGGAAACCCACACGATTTAGTTCTCCGGCATTTCCCGGTGTCCGGTGTTCTTAAAGTAGCTTAGAATCCCAGCCACTCCCCGGAGGGCGGGGTCGCTTTTTGCTTTCGGGAGCGCGCACACGACAGCGCAAGCGCACAAGCGCAAGGGGGCGTGTCCTGCGCGGGAAAAAGAAAACTAGCAACTAGCAAACGGCCGGAGCAGGAGCAGCCACGGGCCATCTTGCTTGTTTGTTTGATGAGTACTCGTACTCGTACTCGTACTCGTACTCGTTTGTTTGTTGATTATTGATGGGGTAGTTTTGTGTCTCGCATCTAATAAAGAGTATAGTTTTCGAGAGTGGTTCGAGGTGCGCGCGCGTATTTATTTTATCCTCTTAAAGAGAATCACCGCGCGCACACATAAAACAAAAACAAAAGCACATGGCCTTTTTCACACGCGGGCCTCGTCGGTTTCCATTTCCACAACAACAACAACAACAAGTCGTCCGCACAACACCAATCGCCACAATGGCACAATTCCCCATCTCAATCTCAATCTCAACAATGGCAAACATTTCAGACCCAAACCCCCACCTCACATACACACATCGCCGGGGGTCCCCACGTATGCACACCACCCCCGACTTCTCACAACGCAGCGAATTTCACGCGCGATCACTGGCTGGATAGCTTCGAAGACTTCCGCCAGTCACAAATAAGATTCCACATTCCACATTTCATCACACTTCCACAGGCCCACTCTTGGGCTTTCCACAAATAGCACATCGTCCCACCTCAAGTGGGACACCAACACCAACACAACAAATAACATAAATTCACCTGAAATTCTTGAGAAACTTGACATACATAGGGCCACTTAGCTCGCAGCCTTTTCCCCTCCACTTTTCTTCCACTCCGTCCACCCATGGAAGACGCTCGGTGCAGCGCCTTCCTTTTTTTTCTTCTTCAGCAGCCGAACCCTAGAGGCAGCACTTCATTTCGTCGGTCGGTCGGTCGGTCGGTCGGTCGTCGGTTGAGTAAAGCACCCCGGCCCTTGTTTCGCTCCTTCCTTCATTTCCTCGCTCCCTCCCTCCTACGCGAGTCGGAGGCGCGCGGCGAGGGCTTCGTCGATGGGAGCCTCGCCGGCGTCTCGCGAAGCGTCCGCACTACCGGCAGCAGCGGTCCCGGCAGCACCGCCGCCAGAGCCTGCGCCCCCCGCCGCCTCCACAGCCGCCGCCGTCGCCGCCACGCCCGCGGACGCCGCCGTCGCCGCCGCGCCCGCCGCCGCCGCCACCGCCGCCGCCGCCGCCACCGCCGCCGCCGCCGCCACCGCCTCCGCCGCTGCCGCGGCCTCCTCCGCTGTCACCACAGCCGCGGCCGCCGACGCCGACGCCGCTCCTGCGGCCGCGGCGCCCGGCGGTGCCGACGGCGCCGCTGCTGCTGCTGCTGCTGCTGCTGCTACGGCGGCGGCGGCCGCGGCGGCAACGGCAGCGTCCGTGGGGTTCGCCTCAACGGATGCCCCCCCCACCGTCGTCGTCGCCGCCGCCGTCTCCGACATGGGCGGCGACACTCCGTTAGCGGCGGCGGCGGTGGCGGCGGGGTCGGTGTTTGTCGCCCCGGGCACGGCGTCAAAGGCCGCGCCGCCCCCGCCGCCACGACCCGCACCCGTCCACTGGCCCTGCTGTTGCTGCTGTTGGAACTGCTGAAGCTGGAGAGTGTTGTTGAAGTGCTGACCCGAACTGCCGCGCCCGCCGCCGCCGCCGCCGCCTCCGCCAGTGCCCATGCCCCCCCCCCGCCTCTATGCTGCTGCGGGTGGTGCATTTGCTGCTGGTGGTGCTGGTGGTGCTGGTGTTGGTGGTGGTGCTGCTGCTGGTGATGCTGGTTGTGGTTGGTCCGCTTGTGCTGCACTTTGAGGCGCTTGGAGCCGATCTGGAAGCCGTTCATCATCACGATGGCGGTCTCGGCGCCACGCGGGTCGTCGAAGGAGACGAACCCGAAGCCCTTGCTCTCGCCCGTCCGCTTGTCTACGTACACCTGGGAGTCATTGTTGGGTCGGGTGATTGGAGTTCGTTCGCGGTGATAAGCAACACATGAGGAATCGACTTTTATGTTGCAAAGACGTACGAACGAACAGAATTCGCCTCCATCTGTTCTCGAAATATGCACAACCAGTCCGTCTACTACAACTACGACTGCGACTTCTGTTGTTATTCTTCTTTCTTACCTTGGCGCTGATGACCTGCCCGACGGGCGTCTGCGAGAAGAGCGTGGCGAGGTCAGCGTCGGTCAGGTCATGGGGAAGGTGGTAGATGAACAGGTTCGCTCCCGGCGGCCCCTCCCGCGGCCTCGCGTTACTGTTGCCCACCAGCGCATCGTACTGCCCCACTCCCCCGCCCCCGCCGCCCAAAAGAGAACCGTCCGCTCCCATGCCGCCGCCGCCGCCGCCGCCGCCGCCGCCGCCACCGCCGCCCATTGGGGACGGATTGGCACCCCCCATGCCGCCCATGTCGTCGCTGCCGTTGCCCGAAGGGCCGAGCGCCATGCCGCCGCCGCCGAGCGCTCCCTGGAACAGGATGCTCTCCTCGCCGCCGCCGCCCCACCCGCCGCCGCCGCCGCCAGAGCCCTTGCCGCCGGAGAGCCCTCCTGGACCGCCGCCGCCGCCGCCATTGCTTCCGGGATGCTGCTGCTGCATCTGGTTGGGCTGCATCATGCCGTTCATGGAGTTCCTCGGAGACCGCGGCGAGTGCCGGCCAGCAGAGCGCCTCCGCCTTCAGTCGTTCAACAGATCGTTCAATCGTTCGTGTATGGTGGATCGTTCGGTGCAGACGACGATGCGAAGGACGTGAGTCATTCATTCATTCATTCATTCACTGGTGTCGTTCGTTTGTCGTTCGACGTCTTTCGTCATTTTTCGTCGTCGCTTCGTCCACCAGACGCCTTTTAGGCGATGAATGACGATCGATTTCCCTATGTGTTCAGTTTGTTTATTTACCTGGGAGGCGGTTGCTCGCTCTGCACGGGGTCGAAGCCCCCCATGGCGTTCATGTAGCCGTACGCGCCGTAGGGGTTGCCCCCCGGGTTTCCGCCGCCGACGAAGCCGCCGGCGCCGCTCATGAGTGGCGGAGAGTGAGGCCTGAGCACAAACAGAAAGAAAGGCGATGCGCGGGTAAGTCGTCTCGCGTGATGGATCGACTAATCGATGGATCGGATCGGATTCGATTGGATTCGATTGGATTCGATCGGATTCGTTGCGGATGGAAAGGGAAGAAAGAAAAGGCCCGAGACTCACTGTGGCGATCCGCCGAAGCCGCCCCTGCCCCCCCCATGGATGTTGGGCGGCGAGTGGCGTGGGTCGTG
>Ga0099800_1161_pt1 | contig 18268 bp, 16 predicted proteins | sample Uncmet6_SortRC_1_FD_89868 | JGI IMG/M metagenome (GOLD analysis project Ga0099800, IMG submission 89868) | Marine eukaryotic communities from CALCOFI LINE 67, Pacific Ocean - CN11_C50_N6_SortRC_1 | ecosystem: Environmental > Aquatic > Marine > Oceanic | place: Pacific Ocean: Monterey Bay... | reverse complement strand
AATGATGGGTTAGGAGGATTGATTGGGAGGATTGATTGGGATTTCTAAGCTTACAGATCTGTTCCCATAATTTTCAAGCGTTCCGCTTGAAAACTTCAATAAAAAATCTTCATACTTATAATGGAATACAAAACAAGATTTGTTGTGTTCGCTGTGATTTCACTTATATGGTTAAATATGTTCGAAATACCAGATAAGTTTTCTTACAAATCAACAATCGCAAAACATACACCAAATATTCAAAGATTTACCGATTTCTTAAATCCCGATCAATGTCAGTATTTAACAGACAAACTTAAAACCCATCCTGAAAATGTTGCTGGTGGTGGTTTAGGAGAAGGATTTACTAACGTGACTGGATTTACAGTAATATTCAAAAACAAAGATTTAGCACAAAGGTTAATCGTGAATGATTTGAAATTACAAATGGTTTGGGACATTTTCGAAAGAGTTACTCTTCCTGATTCTAATGCATTCGTTATCAATACTCTTGTCATAAAAGCGTCAGATATATCTATGATGGATGATGCCGTATCACCACATTATGATAATACAATCGATGTTGAATCCGGGGTCTTCAATAGAGATTTGTTGGCTCGTTTTATCAATATAATATACGTAAACTGCCCTAAAGACATAATTGGCGGTGAATTTGTTGCATATGAAAAAGGCATATCAAATGTTCACGAATTTTCAAAGCCATTGGGTTTAAGCAGTTATATTCCATTACCTACACCTGTTGTATACCAAAAGCCTATAAATGGAAATTACTTGAAAGTACGGGGAGATTTGTGTCATAAAGTAAACTCATTCGGATCGAAAGTAAATGATGTAAGAATCAGTCTCGTCATTGAAGAATATATGTGTAATGATACAGAACTTTCTGTAATGGATGAAATTACAATTAGAAGCAAAAGAAATACTTCTTAAGTGTTTACCAGTGTTTACCAACAAAATTGTCTAATCCAAGATTTTTTTGTATCACATCATATAAAAACATCTTCATATAATATCAATATGAACCATGCCCTTTCATTGTAAACTATGCGATGTTGAGTTTAAAACACAGAAGCAATGTGACACACACATGAATACGAACAAACACATTAGAAATCTCGAGAAAGAGCAAAGAAGCGCTTTCATGAAAGACAGATTGATTTCCTTGAAAGACTTTGAGCGTATATTTGAAACTTATAAAGAAGAACAAGAAATGAAGTTTCAAAAATTGAAGAAAGACTTTGAGAAATTAGAAATGAACAATGAGAAAATGAGAAGACAACTCGTAAACTTCCGCAAGTTGAATGTTAAAAATGCTATTAACTCGTTCAACGACAACTCAATCAATAATTCGAATGTAAATGTGGAAGTAGTTCAGATTCGTCCCCTTGGAAACGAAGAACTGACTTATATTACTGACAATTTAGCCATGCGACTAATGGCTGGTCCAAATGCTTTTGCTGCCAAAGCGATGCATTACGTTCATTTCAACAAGAACCACCCAGAAAATCACAATATCATGCTTCAGAATAAATCGATGGACGTTGTTCAAATTCACGATGGAAAGAACTTCAATTCTAAGAAAAGGAAGGAAGCGTTAGAAGCGATTGTCTTATCGTTGTTTAACAATTTTGAAGAAAAATTTGGTGAAAAGTTTAGATCAAAATACAGTGAAAAACACTTTTGTAAGCGATGGGTCAATAAAATATTCGCCTTAACTGAAGATACGAATCAGAAAAACTTTGACGAAGTTCTGAAACGGGAAGCAAGTCGTATAGAATTACCTTTAATTGACATGTCGGATCGTCTCAAAAGAGACAAATGCCGTGAATATCTCAAGAATAAGGCGAGGAACGAAGAAAAACAAAAACTATATGTCAAGGTATATGCTGATGAAATGAACCGACGAACGAAAATAGATGATGAGATAATAGAAGAGGGCCAAGACATTGATGACTTTGTCTGGGAAGAAGATATTGAGAGATATTGTAGCGATATTGTAGAAGAAACGTTTGATGAGACTAGTTTCAATACCAAATACATCGAACCCTCAGACAACGACCCATCATTCATAGGCAAATACAGGCAATTTGTAATATAAACGCTGCGTTTGAACACCTTTACATTATTTTATATGTTTAAGCATAGTAATGAATTTACAAGACGATCACATAGAAAGTTTGAGGAATCGAGGATTCCTCAAAGATGATGTGTGTAGGAATCTCGCATTCCCTAAAAAAATAGAAAGATACAAATTTGTGTTTGATCGACTGAATACGGTTAAATATAGAAACTTTTGCAGATCCTGTTTCACGAATTGGTCGAAAATATACAAAAAACTCGAAGAAGTGAAATATGAGAAAGATACGAGCATTGAGTTTTTTGCAGAAAATGACCTCAGGATATACTTTTTAATTATAATAACCAACAATTACTTCTTTATGACCTAAGGAATGTCAGAGTTTCTCTTACACCTTGACATATACAAGCGTCTCTTGTTTGCGGCATTATCGTGTTCGTTTACCCATACAGATATCCTATGACGTTTTACGTGCAAATGATTGTCTTCGAATCTACAATCGGGAGCAAAATCAACATCTTCTCCAAGGATCTCTACGAATTTTTGTTTAACACTCTCAATCGAATCGAAATATCCGAAAGATTGAACATTCGAGTCGAAGTAACGGCAATATTGAATTTCAAACATAGTTTATACTTATATCATAGATTTCTAGTAACCATTTTCGAATATTATTTATATGAGATTACATGGCGGGCCTAGGCTAGGCCGATTCAGCTTCTCATACACTATAGGAGGGGCACATAACTGGGGTCGGACTAAGACTTCGGACAAAAGATCCCGCATTTGCGTTACGGCAATTCCCGGCGGAGCGAGCTTAGTCCTGTCCTTCAATCACGCAATGCGCACATGTCCGCACGACTATTTTACTTGAGAAGTTGTCGTATGTATGATTTTACACGTAGACTTAGGCGTAGATTGCGCTTACGATATACTACATGACAAAAAATAAAAAAAGCTTAGACCTCTTGGACCTCGAACCATGAACCTCATTCGATCATTAGAATATAATCCCGAACAAAAGATATGTGCGCACTCGCTGAAATCACCGTCCGCAGCGAGCATTGTGCCGAGCATTGCGCCGAGCATTGTGTGCGAGGAATAACGCCACCAGGTAGGACTCGCTCCTCGAGGATAGCTTTTCGTGCTCGCCTACGGCCATCCCTCCGACCCATCTCGTGCCCCCGTACATCATCTCGTGCGTCCATGCGGTGTCCGTGTGTTTTTGCGGGATCACGTGACGAGCGTGATCTCATCGAGTCGTCGACCGACGCTCGCTCGAGTACGTTCCGAGCGTGTAATCACTCGACCGAGAATGATTCACGAAGTCGTGAGAGACCATCGAGCGAGACTTGTACGTGTCCGAGTGATCATCGATCAAACTGATCGCGTCTCAACATTCCGCGACCATCTTCTACGCGTAAAACTTATTCTTCCAAATTTTTTCTAAATGGATGATTTGATACATTTCGATTCCCTCACTTGAACGTGCCCCCTCAAATATCTCCTAAAAATTCATCGAGCGTAACGCGACTCAGGTTCTACCAACCATGCGTTCTACAACCTTCATCTTGGACACCTTCATCTTGAGCACCATCGTGATCTCTGTGGCGAGTACCGGAAGTTCTCCATCGGCGTCGGAACAAGATATCTCCACGACCGACTCCCAAGTTCCGGGCATCTCCGTGCGCGACTTCGATCAGTCCCAACTCAAGTCCTCTTCCGCGCATGTCGCGCCACCTCAGCATCGCGACGAGGTCTTCCCCGAGAAGCGCTACCTCCGCTCGTCGGCGTCGGAGCAGGACCTCGTCAAGTCCAAGGAGTCTGCGGACTTTGACGACGTCGCGCACGGCCAGAAGTCGCTCGTCGCGCTATCCGGCGACTCGTCGTCCTCGGATGTCGAGGCAGCGGCCTCGCTCGAGAAGCGCTACCTCCGCTCGTCGGCGTCGGAGCAGGACCTCGTCAAGTCCAAGGAGTCCGCGGACTTTGACGACGTCGCGCACGGCCAGGAGTCGCTCGTCGCGACCTCGGCGATCGAGTTTGAGGATTCGATGTCCGAAGAGCAGAGCGCGCGCCGTCTCTCCGACGATTACTGCGAGGACACGGACAACGGCGCGACGGACCAAGACGGCGACGATTGCCCCCAATATTTCGAAAACTGGTGCGGCAAATACGATGATTCGGACTTCGATGCGAATGCCATGTGCTGCGTTTGCGGCGGCGGGAACGGCGTGAGCCGCTACAGCCATTGCGAGACGATCAAGGTATCCGGCTCTGATCATCAAACGACGCGCCATGGCACGTACGAGTTCAGGAGCTATTGCGAAGATCTGCCTTACTACAAGTGTCGCGATTGTTCCAGCAGCGAAGAACAGTACATCTGGTATTATAGCCCCTACAACAATTGGCACATTGGCCCTGATGAGTGCGGATCTGATTATCGTGGTATGTCCCTACGCGATTATTCTCCGACGGACCCCAGCGACGTCACGTCAATCTGGGAGGAATGGGATGACGGCGGCGAATTCGTGCAGAACGCTGTCATTCGGGTCGAGTGCCTGGACGCTACTTCACGGCCTACGCGCTGGCCTACGCGCCGACCTACTCCCCGACCCACGCCCCGGCCTACTCGTCGGCCGACGCCGCGGCCAAACCCGCAACCCGCCCCGCAACCCGCCCCGCAACCCGCACCGCAACCCGCCCCGGCTTCGCCTACGACGAGTTCCGGAGGCAGAACCAGCGGCGCCAGCACGGACACGATCGTCATCGCGGCCGCGGCCGTCGCGGCCGTCGTCGTGGTTGCCATCGCCTGGGTCTGCATCAAGCGCCGCCGGTCCAAGGCCGCCGCGGCTCGCGCGGACTTCAACGTCGAGGCGCCTCCGGATCGCGACGACGCCTTCGCGGGCGGCGCGTGGAACGTCGCGGGCGCGGCGCGGCATTCCGCCTCGACGAAGACGCCCGCGCCCAGCGCGCGATACCAGCAGCTGATGCGCGAGTCGGAGGGCGTCGTCGCGCGGGGCATGACCGCGGCCCGCGTCCTCCTCGCGATGGGGCAGGCGACGCCGGTCATCGGTCCGATCTGCGAGGTGGCCCAGGACATCCTCCGCTCCGTCGAGGAGCACTCGCGCAAGGCGGACGACGTCTTGATGGCCGGGCGAAGAACCGTCGACGTCCTCGGCGCGTTGCAGCAGATGTCCGCGAACGCCGAGAAGCTCGAATTCGGGAACGCGGACCTCGTGGAGTCCAAGATGCGAAAGCTGAAAGGCCTCCTGTGCGACTTCAAGCTGGCCGTCGACGCCTTTGGACGGGAGGGCTGGCTCAAGCGCGCTTTCCTCCAGCGCGGGCGCGTCAACTCGCTGACGAAGCTCGACAAGGAGATCACGACGTGCCTCGAGAGCCTCAAGCTCGATTACAAGCTCGCGATGGACGCCGAGATTCTCGAGCGCACATATCAGATGGAACAGTCGATCACGATGCTCGTGGCGAAGCGCTGCTCCGAGACCCGCGAGGACCCGGCCGCGGCCGCCGCGATCCTCGCCCAGACCCCGTTCGCGATCGCGGAGGTCGTGGAGAACGCGCACGTGCCCGACGACGAGCTCCTGATCGAGATGCGCGAGATGAATGGCGAGGTCCGTCAGGGCCTGGCCCAGATCTTAGTTTCCCATCGCGAGCTCTTGGATTCCCATGACAAGGTCTTAGACTCCAATCGCAAGATGCAGCAGGGTCACGCTACGCTGATCGAAGAGGTGCAGAAGTTGACGAAATGGGAACGCGCGCGCCGTCTCAAGAACGCGCACATGGAGGACAACGAGATCGAGCTCGATTTCGTCGAGGTGGAGCCGTTCGCGGGCGGTGGCCAGGGCAGCGTCCACAAAGCGGAGTTTGGTGGCGAAACCGTGTGCCTCAAGAAGTTCTTACTGGTCGGCGTCGGAGCGCAGTCCGCGCGCGACAAAATTCTCTCCAGTTTCAAAAAAGAAGTCGGCATCATGGATAAGCTGCGCAAGCACCCGCGTACCGTCGACTTTGTTGGCATTTGCACCACGGATGCGAGTTTTCTCGGCATCGTCACGCAGTACCTGCCGAACGGGTCGCTCCGCAGCGTCCTCGACGATGCGCGCGGCGATGCCATCACGCCCAAGATGCAGTTCATCTGGGCCAAGGACATCGCCATCGGCATGGCCTATCTCCACAAGGAGGGTGTCTTGCATCGCGACCTCAAGAGTCAAAACGTGCTCCTGACGAACGAGTGGCGGTGCAAGATTGCGGACTTTGGCATCAGTAAATCGGAAGCCCTGAAGACTATCGCGACGACCTCAACCATGCACGGAGGAGCTGGGATCTCCGGCACGTTTCCGTTCACAGCGCCCGAGGCTTTTAGCTCAAGAACACGTTTTACTTCGAAGTGCGACGTCTATTCTTACGCGATCGTGCTCTGGGAGATCTGGGACCGCGGAAAACCCTGGGACGGCCTCGATCCGATGCAGATCATGCACGCAGTCGGCATGGATCAGGCCCGCCCGAAAGTGCCAGACTTGATGCCCGTCGAAGTGCGTGCGCTCATGTGTCGCGCCTGGTCTCAGGACGCGGACGCGAGGCCGGATTTCAAAGACATCGAGACGCAGCTATATATTATCGAAGGCAAAGGGCTGTGAATGGGTCCATGCGCCCCTGGTGAGCAAGGTCTATTATGGAAAGCTCGTTCGCGATTCAGACATGTCTGAAAAGATCCGCGACTCCGCGATGATGCGCGCCCTCATCTATATCAAACACAAAATATAAAACTCTGTGCGCTTGAGGTCAATCCGTCTATGAACGCAACATTTCCACCTGAACTTTATTACCGGCTCAAGAGCCGCGGTCTCCTCGAATCGTGACTCCAAGATCTCGTCGTCTACACGACCGCGTGCGATTCTTCCCTCGGGACAAGCTCCGAATTGCTGCCTCCTTCGATCGTTCCTGTTATTTCATCTCCTCCCTCCCTGAAAAGATTCGCGACGCCTGACCTTCGCGCGCCAAGAAGCCAAGTACTCGAAGCGCCGAGACAAGCTCGCGCTTCCGCCGGCCGCGCAAACCCGCGCCGCCCGCCTAGCCACGCGCAACTAGATAGAGAGACTAAGCATCCGCAAATATATGTCTAGAATCTACGACGAAGTTCGTTGTTCGCAGAAAATGGGGATATTTTATTTATATATGACATAAACTAGTCAAGATGAATAAAAGTTTCAATGTGGATCTCTTAAGACAAAAATACAACAGTGAGGTCTCATCAATGTATCAACATCTGCGTGTATTACACGGAAATTCAAATATTACTTTGAAATCCAAATTTTGTGAAATCTTTGGGTGGAATTGGAAGGATCTTTTTGAGAACCTGTGTTCTAATGTGAATCTCATCAACCATAAGCGTATTCCTATCGTCATCTATTACGAAGACAACGAAGGAATCAAAGGATTTTGTGTATTAAATGTTCATTTAGATTGTGCAGAAATTCTCTGGTTTTGTTCTTACGAACAAAGAAATGGGTTTGGCTCTATACTTTGGGATCATGTTGTGGAATTCATCAAAATGATCGGAAAATCCATTATATTTGTGCACTCGACAGAAGATTCCCTGATATTTTGGATCAAACGAAGAAATGTGAGATGTGTTTGCAATCAATACGGAATCGTCGAGAATAAGTGTAAGGAAATTTGTAATCGAATGGGAATAAAAGTCATGAATAACATAGAAATTTCTCCATATAGAAAATATTACAAAACTCGCAAGTTTCTATGGGATTATCAAGCGAATGAATCGAAATACGTGATAATCGATTTATACTCTTGAAAAAATGAAAAATGATTCACAAATGATATTCAAGTCGATATTGAAAAATGTATGAAGATTTGATAAATTCGTTCAAAACTTCGGTATCCGTCCAAGAGAAAGATGAAACTTCGAACAGATTCTGCACACATTGTAACGAGCATGGTGTTTTGAATGGTAATGTATACGAGTGTCCATCTTGTGGCCAAGTATTGAATGAAGTTTTCATCAACACTGATGTTGATTGGACTGACTATAATTCAACCGGTGATTTTACAATGTCTAACGCAAGGGCAACAAGTATTGATACGTATATGCCCCAAGTTTCAATGAGCACTTCGATGATTGGAGCTTCTTCTATCAGTGATTATCGTCTCAAAAAAGTCCATAAATGGATTTCAATGCCGTATCGCGAAAAATCTTTGAGCAAAGTCTTCAAACTCATCAATCAAAAAATAAACGAAGCAAATCTCAATAAGAATGTTTTGAATACGTCTAAGGCATATTACAATAAAATTTCAATGTTATCGTCAACTCGAGGAATGATACGTCAAGGCATGATTGCTTCCTGCGTTTATACTGCGTGTAAATCTTGTAATTGCCCTAGGTCCCCAAGTGAGATTGCAATCTTGTTTGATATGAAAAAGAGTGATTTTTCCAGAGGTCTTAAAAGGTTTGGCGAAATATTCAGGCGACTTGGTATCAACAATGACAAAGAAATTCAGAATTTGAACAGTTATTTTGATAGATTTATCAATAGACTTGCCATAAAACAGAAGTTGAATGAAAAAGACGAAAAGAGTTTACAGCAAGAATGCTTCAATCACCCAATGTTTAACATCAACGGAAATTACATAACAAATATTGCACTAATCATATTGAATTGCTCATTGAAACTCGAATTGAACATTGAAATTGACGATGTCGCAGATGTTGCGCAAGTATCGAAATTCACAATATCTAAACACTTTAAGGAAGTATGTCAAGAATTCAAGTGTGTTTGAACTTTACATTATATTTTTCGGTAACTTCTTTATCAACTTTACGAGTATTTCCTCCCATGATGTAACTATAGACTCTTGCATACGCCCAAGACTGTGCTGATTGATTGGGTCTTGAACCTGTAAAATAAGCAGCCGCACCTTTATTGTAAACCTCTTTTAAAGCCTTTTCGGAAATCCCTGAAACCTTTGATATGTTTTTTAAAGTCTTTCCGCCTTTAAGTTTTACGATTTCATCACCATATTCGCGATCGAATTTAGCTGTCCACGTCGATTTTCTTGCTTTTCTTGATTTGATCTGCGGTCTCTTTTTCCCTTCGAAAATTGATTTGATTTGTCTATTCAAATCACTTCCTTTCAAATTACTCAAGTACCTCTTAGGCAATCGTCGAGTTTTCCCTTTGTATGAAACAAGTGTGTTATTGAACCTCATTTAAATATATATCACATAAATATATATATATATATTTATAGTGGCTTTGCAACCACCGTCATCTGGACCTTGCCCTGACGACCCAAAACGAAGTGTGAAGGTTTTGTGCTCGAACAGAGATTGCGAGACAGACTGTTTGGACGATGTGCCCCTGCTTGAAAACATCGCATAATGTTAAGTGCTCCCACTTGGTCACGATTCTTGTAAGAAACCCCCGAACATACACTGGAACAACAGCGTCGAAGACCTCTTACTTGGCAATACTGACCATTTTCATCATATTTAAAAACAGGAGACAACTTTGTGTCACAACACGGACACACTTGACTTGTAAGGAATTCATCTACCATATCTACTGGAAAATGTTTCGAACAAGTCCGACTTAATTCTGTTGTCGGGGCTGACAACTCGCTTTTGCCATTCGGGTTGAACTTCGCCGCACCAAAGGCTATTACAGGCTTTACTTTTCCATTCATCGTTTGGAAGAAATTATCTAATGTCTTTCTCTTCAACCGATAAACTCGAAACCTTGACTGACCCCATTTTTTACCAGTTTTTCCTTCCCATAAAGCATCATAGACACTAATGTAGTCTTTGAGATGTGCGTCCCATTGTTCTGGACTGGTAGTTTTTGTATTTGTTCTAGAAAAGATCAACTCTTCATCCTTAATATCACCCATCCACTTATCCGCCTTTTTCTTGGAGACCTTCATTCCACAACTATTATAATATTGGTTTCGGGTCAGTTTATAGTTCTTTACAGAACCGTCTTCCAACTTTTCCACACCATAGATAAGGTTGGTTCTTCCAGGGTCAATGCCTATAACTCGCTCTGCTCTGCTCATATTCCTCTTTCCAGCCTTTGATTCAAACTTTGGTTTCTTAAAATGGATACATACACTGACACCATCAGTTTCAATCATATGACTAAATACACCATTCGTAAGACCCTTCAAATTAAACACGCTTCCAAAATGTTCGTCTTTAAGAGCACTGAAATCATCCCGTTTGACTTTTTTATCGATAAGGCTCACATTACTCATTAGACAATAGAGAACTTCAGTGTCAATAGTAAGGAAGTGTCTTTTGATGCGACTAATAGGAGCAATATTGAAACGCTTGGTGTCTTCGTATTGTTCCATGTACTTCAAAATATCCCAATAGTATTTAACGACCGTATCCATATGAGTTCCAAGCCAAGTAAAAGTGATACCTTTCTCTGGTGCTCCAAGAAACTTTCTTTGTTCTGCTACAAATTCTTTTGCTTTTTCAGGAACTTCCTTGCGACACCCAAATCCGTTAATAGCACAACGAATTGGATGAATTGCTTCTCTGTCTAGTCCCACTTCAATAATCTTTTGTCGTAGAAACTTCTTTTGTCGTGAATCAAAGTTATATACGAGACTGTTCTTAAAATTCGTAGCATATGTCTTTGACGCATATAAAACAGCCTGTGTATCACCAATGTTCCTTTCTATTTTAGGTAGGTCATTGAACACTGTATTCCAAGTTTCTTCGAGAGCCTTATTCACATCTTTGAACTTTCTTTTGTTGATACCAATCGTCATACAATTATAGTAAAATGTTTGACTTGTTAAGTCTGGTAGTTCAATTCCTTTACTCAAACAATGGATAAGAGTGCGGTTCAAAACAAGACTGCCTTTGTTGGTAATCTTAGATACAGTCAATACCCACTTGTCAATCTCTCCACGAAGAAAAGGTTCTTTGATTTTACCAGCAAGACTGGTTTTAACAACATATTCTCTTTTTCCAGCATTTGCTTGCTTTCTTTCTATAAAGCGGTTTTTTTGTGCTTTCTTTGTATCTGCTTCCATTGGCTTCTATGTTATTATTACTACATGTCGAGTTACTTTTATATGTTTAAGGATTAATAATAAAATGAAATTATTGTCCATAGATGTTGGCATCAACAATCTATCATACGTAATCATGAGTATCAATTCAGAAGATAATTTCACTATACAAACTTGGCAAAATCTCGATATCAATCGTAACTTTGAAGACCTTCATTACGTCTCTTCAAAATACATGCATTTATCCAAGCCGGAGTTGATTGAATGTTGTTCTATCAACGAGATTGAACTTGACGAGAAAGAGACTTCAAAAGTTATCAAGGAGAAAATCAAAAGTCTATTGAAACTCAAAAATATCAAGAAGACGAATCAAATCGATTACAAAAAAACCCTTGTTAATCTCAAGAAACATTTCGATGAGATTCCGATTCACGAAATGACGCACATTGTTATCGAGAATCAACCAGTATTGAAGAATCCTAAAATGAAATCGATACAAATGATTCTGTTTACTTACCTTCAATTGAAATTTCCTGAGATCAATGTTGATTTCATCAATGCCGGAGAAAAATTGAAATATTGTAAGAAGAGGAGTCTTATTGAATCTATTCCAAGATCTTATAAGGAAAACAAGAAAACATCTATCGAAGTTGTGTCGAAATTAATAAGAGACGTGTCAGAACTTTCAAACAAATTCGAGATCGAAAAGAAAAAGGATGACCTTGCAGATGTTATTTTACAAGGACTTGCGTATCATTCAATCAAGTGCGTTTAAAAACATATAAAAATAAACTATCAACTTATAATACAAACTATGTCCCTCGACGAACTGAATGTTGAAGAAATTAATTTTGACGTAGGTCTGATGAATGACCAACCAAATGACCAACCAAATGACGAAGATAACGAGTTCGATCTTTTGATAGATCCTGGAAAATCTCGCCCTGCATCACCCGAAAACAATGTAGAAATGACCGTATCAAACGACATTCCTTTCAAAAGTATCGATACTAAAAAAGATGATGATGATATCAAAATAAATTTTTCAGTCGAGAGAGAAAACGACTCTACTTCGGCGTTCAAACCTGCGTTTCAGCGTGCTCAAGAGATTGGATCTCGCCCAGTTTATCATACCGAGAATAACGCTGAAAAGCAAGATTTACTGTTCAAGCTCAAGCGTCTTGAGTCCAAGGGAATTCCTTTAAGTAAGCATTATTCTAGACATGATTCGGTTATTGAAATGCGCGACGAATACGAGCGTATTAAATCGCAGCGCGATCTCGAGGCTTCTATTAAGTTTCAGAGAAAGACACTGATGATGGCAACAAGCGGCACAGAATTTGTGAATAAAAGATTTGATCCATTTGGTCTTAAACTTAATGGCTGGTCCGAGAGCGTAGGAGAGAGTATTGATGATTATGATGATGTATTTGAAGAGCTACATGAAAAGTACAAGGGCAAGGCTCAAATGGCTCCTGAGATCAAACTAATGATGATGATTGGAGGTTCTGCAGCGATGTTTCATATGTCCGCCAAGCTTTTTGGTAACTCCGACCAGAATGTCCAGGATATCATGAAAAATAACCCAGATTTAAAACGTCAGTTTGCGGAGGCGGCAATCCGCAATGAATTAAACAATGGTAATCAGAATCCATCTTACAATGATCAGCCTATCGCCAAACCTTCATTCAATCCCGATGAAACGGTCATGGCTCCTCCAGATGATGTAGATATTGACCGTATTTTAAGATCGATCGATCAGATTTCACCATCGGATCCCGAACCAGTCAAGCCTATATCCAAAAATGTTGAACCCGTCGTTTCTAAGAAAAAGCGTGGGCGCCCTAAGAAAGTTCGCCCCGAAACCAAGAGTTTCGCTTTAAACATTTAATCGAGATTTGCGTTTGAAACATAATCTAAAAATATTTCATTGAACTAATGGAATTTTACACACAACTCGAGAAAATTGAGAAGATGATCGAGATTAAGACTCAGTTGCAAGTTTATGGTCTATCCAACCACGAAAACATGAAAAAGTTTGATGAAATCGTTCAAAAGTATGTGAAAGATGGAGAAGAATTCACGGGAAAAATAAAATTACATGGAACGAATCGAATGAATGATAAAAGAAAGTGTAATGTATGTGGTGAAGATAAATTACTTAGTGAATTTAGAGAAGGACATCATCAATGTAAGAAATGTTATAGTGCCAAGCAAAAGAAAAAACACGAAGAAGCCATAAAGAACAACGATACAAGAATGTGCAAGGAATGTGGAGAAGAAAAAACATTTGATAAATTTGAAATAGGTAGACTTAGATGTAATGAATGTCGTAATAAAAAAAAACGTGAAAAACGTACAGAAAATGTTCTTGATAGTGTTGCAGATAGTATGAGAACAAATACACCAAAAGACAAAAAAACAATAGAATATTATAAGAATATTTTAACTCAATTAATTAAAAATCAAGAAAACAAATGTTTCTATTCAGGAGAACTACTAACTGTAAAACAAGGTTGCTATAATACTATTTCACCAGAAAGACTTAACGAGTCCATAAGAGGTTACAATAATAATACAGTAATCCGCCGCGAACGCGACCTACTCGCTCGAGCAGCGGGCCGACGCCGACGCCGCGGGGCCGGACGCCGCGGCGACCCTCCAGGAGGGCGCCGCGTTCCACTGCGAGAAGCACGGCGCCGGCTCCGCCGAGGCGCTCTGCGCGACCCTCGAGACCGCGGCGCCGCGGCGGCGTCGGCGGCCTTGCGGTCGTGGCGCCGCTGGCGCGCCTGGGACCGGAGCACGTGGTCGACGGCGTGCGCGAGCGTCGCCCGGAGCAGCGGCTCGCGCGCCGTGTCGCCCGAGGGCGTCACGCACGTCGCGAATAATGTAAAAGCGATTTGTCAATTATTTCAATCTGGTTCAACACCAGTTAATGTTGAAGTTTCTAATACTATTATTACAGATAAAATGAAAACACAAATCTTTAAAAGACCATATACAATTCAAAGAATTTCTAATGAACATTGTCAAAATTTAACAATTGGAACTGTCTATAAAAAGGTAATTAAATTCAATATTGATTTTGAGAATGAAGATGAAGTTAAGGAAGAAATGATATATTTACCGAATAAAATGAGGTATGCTAAGATAAATGAAAGTTTTATTGTTACGAGTAAAGAAGGAAAAACCAAATCTTTTGTCAAAACAAAAGTAGGTTTTAAATCGGCTATGAAATATTGGAAAAGCGTATATCAAAATGACTATGAAATTGATGACAATAATAAGTATATTGAATATTTTATATATTATAATAATAAAAAATTACATAAAATTTATATTTACCCTGAAACCAATTTTATGACAATTAATATTGGAGATTTTACAAAACATAAGATGTATAACGAGTTTCCTGATTGCTCTCCGGGAAAAGCCCAGTGGTCTGTGGAGAAATTCAAACAAGTTAAAGAATTAAGCACACGTGTAGATTCACAAGAACGAATAGATCGTATTGATAAGATGATTAATGAGTCAATAGAGATTGTTAAGAATTATAGACAATCTGATGTTAAAATTAAAAAACATACAGATTTAACATTACTTGCACACAACTTTGCTATCGGTAAAAGTAATCAACAACGTGAAAAATGGAAATCAGGCGAATACAAAGACTTATTTCTTACATTTTATGATAAGGTTTGTAAGTATCGTTTTCGTTGTGAATACACTAATATTCCAATGAGCCTTAGTTCTTGTAAAAATTGGCAAATGTCTGCTGACCGATACAATAACAACGAAAAATATTGTGGAACAAACATTGCTTTTGTATGTAATGAATTCAACACGCGTTTCCATTGGATGCCAGAACATTTTAAGACGTTTTGGGATATTGACGTTCCGGATTATATAAAAGAGAAATTGAATCCTTCGTTTAATTTATCTCGTCGTCATCGATTCTATTGATTTCCTTAAACGTTCTTATCAAATAACAGATTGCATTCAATTGGCCACTTCTTATTATTTCTAAATTTAATGACCATTGTACGACTTGTTCCATGAAGTTTTATTTTTCCAGTATCTTCTTCGCCTTTTATATAATTCTGCACTATTTCATCAAATTTTTTGATATTTTCATGGTTTGATAATCCGTACACTTGAAGTTGTTTTTTAATTTTTCAAGCAAATTTGCGTGTTTGTTTTCAATAAGTTCTTTAGCATTCGTATCTTTGTTATGGAAACTATCAATTTTATTTTGTATATCAATTTCTGACAATTTCAAATCATCAATCTTTGAATCAAAATGAATATCTGTATTAATTTCATCAATTTCCTTATTAATTGAGTTAATGTTTTCAGTAATACTTTTAGTATCAATATGAGGTTCAACAGCGTTAGCATGAATTTTTTTAGAAACGTCGATTGTTTTCAAAATAGATTTTAGAGATTTTTTTACCTTTTCAAGATAGTCAAGTTTTGTTTTAATATTTGTTAATCCAAAAGCGTTATCTATGAAATTTTTCTGTTCAACGTTTTTCATTGAAAGAAAGCTCTGTTCATTGCTTTGTTTCATCATAAATTTAGAAAGAAAATCATTCAAATTTCCTATTTTTTCCTTAATCCACAAATTAGTTTTGGCATTATCAAGAGCAACAGTTATCAAATCTTCACCTTTAAAAACACCATAATTCTTCTTTAAAGGTTTCGAATCTTTAACATCAAAACTTCTTACAATTTTATAGGGTGTGTCATTCAAAATGATATTAATTTCAGTATAGCATTTGTTAGGTGTAGTCTTTGTGACGATTGACTTATCAGTTTTCCCGAAAATTGCTATACAAATAATTTCAAATAAGGAGGATTTTCCACCTCCATTTTTAGCAGCGAATCATGAATATAAAATTTAGAAATAAGAAGAAATGGTCGATAGACTGTCATCTTCTGTATGATAAAAATGCTTAATTCAAGTAAGAATCCAAATTTACAAATGCACAAAACTACACACAAAACTACGCACAAAACTACAAAAAAGAAAAACTGGCAAAAGTTATTACTTGATTATTATATATACAATATAATATACATATCAATTGAACAAGCAAAAATGTCATTTGGATGTGAGAATAACGAGTCGATCGATTCTTTCTTAGATAAGCAAAAGCAAAAGCAAACGTCAAATATTGACAGTATGCGGACGCCTGAAAGGCAGACTACTCGCAACGAAGAACGACTGAAAAGTGTGCTATTGCGCCCGTCTAAGGTACTGCTCTCTCAGCAAATTTCGCTGGATTACGATGACCCTCGCTTTATTGAGTAATTTATTATACTAATAAACCCTATGTTGGATTTCCCAGTTATTCACTGGTTTTTTTTGTTATGCACCCAAAAAAAGTAAAAATGATATGAATTTTTTATATATGTGAGTGCTAAGTAAGAATACAAGATAATCATATGTTGTTCGATAAGAACTTTCTCGTTTACCGGAGGTATTTGCGTTTGAAAGCAAAACGAATCCTGACCGATGATTTCATCAAAACGAGCGCAATTCCACTGATCTCTGATGCTACAGTCATTGATATGAACACACACGGTCACCCCAATATTGAGTATACACTTCTTACTCACAGCGAATACTATATTTTGACATTCATCTTAATACGGCTGTTACAATATTTCAAGAAGATCAAAAAGTAGAATCATCTTGTCTTTTGAATCGATCAAATTCTTGATAAAAGATGTGTGCTATAATGAAAGTTCCAATCAAATCGTTCTCAAACCAATTTTGAAAATTACAACAACACGCAAAAGTTGTCATTGAAGAAATGTATAGAATTGACATGTGTTTGTGTTTTTTTAGCAATTCAAAGTGGTCCATATATTGAGACGGTGTGTGGATGAACATCAAGAATAGGTATACAATGTCTGGATTTAAGACACTCATAGAAACTAACAGCGAAGAAGCAAGCATTCTTTCATTGAAATCGTCATCGTCAAACATTAACATTTGATGGCGAAAGTGTATTGCTGAAAAGGTCATGAAATATAAGAAACCAAGTCCAGGAAAGACACTGGAAACAAGAGGATATGTTGCGAATGCCTTTATATTGGATTCTACGTAGACTTTCGTAATATTCTTATCGTGTGCGTCGATGACATCGATACACCCATGTGCAGGAACGATTATTGGTAATGCTACTTTTACGAATTCATGGATACTGTTTTGAAGAGTAATTAGAAACATTTCCTTAAATAATTAAATAATCATTGAAAAAAAACATATTGATTTTCAGTCAACATGCCAAGTGAGGTTTACGTTTTAGGTTTTAGTTTTTTGCATATAATCTTTCCAATTTTTTACAATGTCACTCAAACTCTCCAGAAGTTTGTCTAGCGAGTCAGTCATTAGTTTTTTCGTGGAATTTATATAGTCATCCGATTCCATGTATGAATCCGTGTCCGTTTCGATTAGTTTGATACGAAAAGCCAACGTATTTTCCAAGGGATGTGTTTCATGATATGACACGTGAGAAATCTCCTTATTGTAAAATAATTCGTACATCATCTCTTGAATCATATATCCAGTCGTAGCAGATTGCTTTTCAAAGACGAATTCGATTCCACGGAAGTTTTCAACCGTATTAATTTGGATATTGTTATCTTCTGAAAGGTCATTCCGCATTTTAATGAGGAGTTTTTCGATACTAACGAAAGATTTCGTCACTATTTCGGTTGGAGAAACGAGACCAACGGATTCAAGCTTAAATTTGTATGTGTCGTTGTTAGTTTCATCGTTTTTATCTTTTTGGGGAATAGAAACACAAATAGTAGTAGGACTATATTTTGTATGGATAATTCCAGTTCCGACCCTCAATTTGAACTCTACATTCAGTTTTTGAATTTCTTTATCATCGATAATTGTTGGAAACCGTGTAATAAGAATAGGATTTGGTTCTTGAATGAACATATTTTTAAAAACAACCTTTTTTTCGATACCATCGATAATCTCAAACACTTTGATATCATCAGTCGTCACATACGTGGGTTCATTAGACTTATTTGTCACATGGAGCTTAAAAGTATAGTTAGAGATTGTCTTTTCATCGAATCTTTCAAGAAGAACCGGAATCAATTCAATGCGAT
>Ga0099800_1160_pt1 | contig 18299 bp, 14 predicted proteins | sample Uncmet6_SortRC_1_FD_89868 | JGI IMG/M metagenome (GOLD analysis project Ga0099800, IMG submission 89868) | Marine eukaryotic communities from CALCOFI LINE 67, Pacific Ocean - CN11_C50_N6_SortRC_1 | ecosystem: Environmental > Aquatic > Marine > Oceanic | place: Pacific Ocean: Monterey Bay... | reverse complement strand
TCAGTGATATTATCGTGGTTAAGGCCGATTTCCATACCGGTAATAGATCTAGCGCCGTGACCGGTGACCAATATGTCTGATGATGATTCTAATGGTATCAGGTATTCAGTGCCAATGAGGATTGGATAAGCCCCTATCTGCCGGCCAAAGGTAATTCCTGCTTTACCATAGCAACCCTGGTCAGTGTGCTCGGGACCCAAGTGTGCAGGCAGTCTTGTTCGACCGCCATGTGATTCCCAATGAACAGAGCGTAATATTTGGCCCAATGGAAATAACTGCTCTAGTAACGGTTTGTCGATTTCGTTGCGGACTTGTTGTTTGAAATCACTAAATTCTTGTTGTGGTATTTCTTGGAAGCCTTCACCTTCAACTTGTCTTATGTTGATTCTTCTAAGCAGTAAATTTTCGTTTCGTAACTCCTGTAATAAGGCGAAGTTTTTGTGATAAGTTTGTTTTGTTTCACCATTTAGTCCGGCAATAAAATTTAGCCCAGGCAATAACTTTGGCAAACCTCTAGAACCACGTGTTGCGCCATATTTATTGATTAGGCGGATGGCGGTTTTCAACTGTGTGGAATCACAGTTTAGCCAATTTGCCTCGTGCACTGCAGTATCTGCAGATTCAAGACCAAACGATAACACTGCACCATCAGATAAAGTCTCAACCAAAGTCTTGGTAATCTCTTCAGAAGGTTCTAGGTTTTCGGCAATAATAGAGGGATTTCCATTATCTGTGTGGAGAATTTCTAGGCGTTCATCATTGCGTAAGCCATGCAATAGTTTGGCTATTGGCTCAGGATTAGGTATGGGATACTCGAGTTCCTTTACTCCCTCGGCCATGTAGGTGTAGGTGTCAGTCATGCCGCCTAACCTCACGTGTTTTACTCCAAGGTCATGTGCTAGTTTCACTTCCTGAATAATATCTTCAGGACTACGCCAAATAGGTACGCCTTTCTTCGGCTCAATACAGAATTTACAACCACGCTTGTATCGGACACAGCCTTGGTAGACTTCTACTTCATAGGTTAGTGGTCCTGGATTGGTTTCATTACCTAAGTCGGGGTGGAATTTAACCGCTTTACTTTGAGCACCTAAGTGCGCCCATTTAGTCCACTGTTCTGCGTCCCTGCGCATGTGTTTCCAAGTGCCATTATTGAGATAATTATCTAATGTAGCGTCGGTATCTTGAACAGCAAGAAATAAATTTTTGCGCAGAGGATTCCAACCCTGTTGCCGCCATCCTCTGATTGCCCAGCCGCCAAGGATTGCCGGAATTTCACTGGGTAAACCACGGACAACATCTTTCATTTCTCGAACTGAAATAGGTGTGCCTCGAAGGTACTTTCCGGGAACCACCGCACCGGCAATGCAAGCAAAACCATCCAAACTAGCCATCAATTCTGCAATGCCAGTTTCACCTTTGGCTCTGACAAATTCCCGCCATTGATCTATAGTCATATACCGGTAATCGATATTGTGCTGCTCTAATACTCCGCATAAATAACGGACGTGAAACCCAACATACGGGGGCACGCCAAACGCTGCTGGCTCATCTTCATAACCATCGAGAACTAACCATTTAGGTGATTGATGCTCGACCATGGGCCATGCTTGAAGTTCAACACTTCAATCCTTCTTGTTACGAGGTCTAGGCTTACGCTTTTTTCCGTCTTCTTCTTCCTCACGCATGGCGCGTAATTCTCTTGAAGTCTTACCGGGGCTATTGCTACCTTTCTTGTCGCCGCCTTTCTTTTGAGATAAATCGACTCTTATTTTACGTCCAAGCACTTCAGTACCATTCAATTGTTTGATTATTTCATCACCCTTGTCCATCTCTTTGACGGTGATAAAGGCAAATCCTTTCGGTTTGCCACCATTATCAGTAATGATGTTGACATCAACAACAGTTGCATGCTGTTTGAATAGATTAGTAAGTGTATTGTCGTCTGCCTTGAATGGAAGATTTCCAACATAGAATTTCAATCCTGCTGGTTCTGTACGCTTTTCTCGCTTACCCTTCTTGTTATCGCTATCTGCATCTCGAACTCCAATGCGACGTCCGTTAATTCGGTGCCCATCCAATTCTTTAGCGGCTGCATCAGCAGTTGCTTTGTCGCCAAAGGTGACAAATCCGAAGCCTCGGTTAGCACCGCCATCATCAGTAGGAACGAAACAATCACTCATTTCACCGAATTTAGAGAATAGCTCTCGTAATTCATCAGTGCCGATTTCACGCGGCAAGCCGCCTACAAACAATTTGCAGCCAGGCTTGGCTTTCTCACGTCGATTTCCGCCACCAGATTGTTGTCCTTCGAAGCGGAAATACTCTCGGTCTCGACCATCTTCACGGAAATCTTCAGCAATGAAGGTCGCTCTGCCAGATGGTCCTTTAGCGAACAAACTCTCTGCCTCACTACCCCATCTTTTACCTGAGTTGTTTAACGCACTAGCGCCTTGATCCAATTGGGCAAATCCTGCTGAGAAATTATCAGCTAATGCTCTGAAAGAACGGTAATTACAGCTTTGACAATTGACATTCCAATCGCCTTGAAGGTCAGCAACTAATGTATCACCACATGATGGGCAAATAGCATGCAATACGCCACAATCATTGCGTTCACGGAAATCTATTCTCACTACGGGAGATACTTCCTTAACCAGTGCCCGACAAACATCTCGGCGTCTTACCGCATCAGCAGTTTGGTGCATGTATCTATCGACCAGGCCAGTCACATGGAAATGTCCGTACAGGTGTTCTGGTAGTAGACTGCCAGGCTTACCTTCAATGCACAGAATCATGGCTTCACCATTTTTCTCATTGAGTTTTTCGACTCGACATATTACCGTGTCACCAACTTCAGGGGTGCAGACTTGCTTTGCAGCAGTAACTGTAGCAATTCCATCAGTGACAGTAAAGCTGCCAACAGCAGTTGCTAGGATTCGACCATCAACTTCGATTGTTCCTTCACCAGCCTCACAATCAGAGGTGGTTGATACTTGCATTCCGGGGGTGACGAGGCTCGCCGTCATTTTCATCATTCCTAAGCAATTGTGGCCTTGTTTAGGTCGCACAACCTTCGCTTGTGTTGAGGGGCGAGTTTATCCCTTTTGAATGCATCATACGAAATAGACATGCGTTATTCATCCTCATCAAGGATTTTAGCATCACCTGGAAGATGGAATCTCCAGCATTTAACTTGGGTTTCACCCATTTTGCGGCTTTGGTGAGAATACTTTGGTGGTAATCGGAAATTACTCTCAAACACAATTTCCCAATCATATCCGTTGGCTTTGGCAATGCCTTTGAGATGCCCGGCTTGTTGAGAATGGAGTACATACATTGATTTAGGCTGTAAACTAAAACCATATTCAAGCAGTGGGCGGTCGGCTCTTGAACTTTGAAACCCCCAAGGTGGATTCATAATCACAATATCAACATCAGAATACTTGGGTATTTGATCTTGGCCAATCATACATCGAATAGTTTCAATAGAGCAGTTGTGTTTATCCATTACTTTATCGGCATTTGACTGCGCCACAGATAATACCTCTTGGTCTGCTTCAATCAATATCACATTTCTTGCACCAATCATTGCACAGCCAAGACCCAATACACCATTTCCAGCACCTACATCAATCACAGTTTTACCTTCAAGGAAATCTAACTGATCGACAGCTAAGACAAAGAAAGCTGCCAAATCACCTTCTGTTGAGTATTGCTCTAACTCAACAGAATGTTGTGGATGTTGTTGTAATTTGGACAACTCGATGGCCAAATGTTTGGGCCGCAACGAAAATCACCAACCTGGGGGCCGGTAATTTTGATTTTGTTGATTGTTGAGGCGGGCTGCTGCTTCGGCTTGTTGACGCATTGTTTCTAATCGGGCATAAGCATCGTTTTGCTGGTTATTCTGTTGTTGCATTTGCATTCTAAGCAAGCGTATTTGTTCAGCCTCTGCCCTTAGCCTAGCCAACAATTGTTCACTTGGTTGGCCAGTTCCACAAAATCGGCAAAATCGGACACCGTCATGATGTTGATTGCCGCAATTGATACAGAAGCCCATGTCATTCCCTCTTTGCCGTCTTATTTGAGTCAATCGTTTTACTGTACTGCTGTTAGTTGCAAAAATACTGGCCAAGTTTCAAATCCATTTGCCATTGCACGCTCGCTAATATCTTCCCACCTTGAATCATCCATCATGTCCGAAGGTTCTACCCCTGCTTCCATCAGTTCGGTGACCAGTGCACGGAATTCTATCTCGACATCAGACATTTCGATTTCCGGTTCAGTCTCGACAATTTCCGGAATTTGAACGTTTTCAACTGGTCTTGGATTAATCTCTTGAGGTTCATCGATTAAATTAACAGGCTCGGCTCTGTTCTCAGTTATTTGGCGGGCAAAGGGTAATTCTACATTTACCACTTCTTCTACTTCATTTGCCATTTCTTCCAACATTTGATCTGAGAAATTATCCATCACTGCATCTAAACTTGCGCCTTCTTGAGATTTAACTTGCGGTGGAAGTGTTTCAACAGGTGTTGCTTGCTGGATAATTTTAGCCTTCTTTTCTAGTCGTCCAACACCTAGGACCTCGGCTTGTTGTCTTGCTAACTCTGCAGCTTGACGCCTTGGTAGAGAAACAAAGCATTTGCCCGGAATAGACTTTGGCGGAAATGGCAGGTAATATCGTTCAAGGGCGTCTATGTCGGGATGCCTAAAGCACAGCACACTGATTGGTTCAAAGCCACGTTGTGCTGGAACTCCCATTGAGAAAGGTACAGGAACTACATCGATGGTGCTTCGAAGCCATTTTTCTTGCGACATTAATTGCTGCATCCAAGGTCCTAAATCGGAACTAGCGATGTCGACGAATTGGTATGAAGCAGAGCGAGGGTCAAAATTTTGTTCTTCGAGCAGTTTAACCTCATCTCGAGGGCGATGAAAAACCGTCATTACCGGCTGTCCATGTTCAATCATGTCTCCGTGTAGTTCCATGATTTTGCGGTGTTTACGGGGAAACATCAGTAAAACAAGCAGCCGAGCAGCGTTTTCATCCCAAATCTCATCCCAGCGAGATTCAGCCTCAACATATAGTTGGCCAATGGTCATATCTGGTATCAATGCAGTGATTCCCATAGCGCACCGTGTTAATGGAGCAGGAACAATACTTTAGGCATACCGTTTTGTAGTTAGGAATTTTCTTGTTGCAAAAATTCGGCTAGATATACTAAACCACCAGCTGCACCGCGTATTGTATTGTGCGAGTATGCAGTGAATGAAACCGTGTCACCTTCAACCGATAAATCTCCAACAACAACCGCCATACCAGTTTTCAAATCATCAGAAGGGTTTGGATTTGAAGTGAAGTTTTCTCCATTGCTCCACAAATGTTCTGCAGGATTTATTTGGTCAACCAAATGAATCGCTTGTTTGGGTTTACTTGGCAATTCATGACTGATTTCTATGGTTTGAAACTGTTGGATTATTTCAGGTAACTCCAGTGAGTGTTGTGTCTTGAGTGTAACAAATACTAGATGACCGTCACGACGAGCAACCCGTTTGCATTTGACGTCGAGAGAAAATTCGGCTGGGGTTATTAATTGGTCTTGCATACTACCTAAGACATGGAGTAATTCAGCAGAAGTCTTTTCGGCCTCTCCATCAATGCTAGGATTAATATTTCCAGATAGTGCTTGCTGGTCGAATAATAATTGCCAACCAGCACCCGAAAGGGCTTGTTCACTACGCATTTTAACAGAAACAATCGCTGATAATTTGGTGATGGCAGCTACTGGAAGGGCAAGTGGAATCAATGTGCAATTTGTTGCACAATAATGCTTACTTGAGTAATTGTGATGAGGGTTTATTTCAGGTATTATCATTGGTACATTCGGTTTTCTTCGGTAAGCACTTGAATTTGAATATACTGTAATTCCAGCATCAACAAGGACCTGTTCCACAGATTGAGCAATTTCGGATGGAAGGCCAGAAAAAGCCAGTTCAATCCCTACCGCTTGACATCGCTGAGCCAAGTTTGGATTATTGGCATCAATGACAATAAGGTCAGGTAAATTTGGCCGCACCTCATCTAATCGCCAAATAATTGACGACAACTGCTTGTCTGCAGATGAGGGGCTGCCAGCAACAGCAACAATCTCGAACAATGGATGATTAGCAAGGCGCTGTTGCAATCTTTGTCCAACTAATCCGCTGGCACCCAAAACCAAGCATTTGCGACGGGTCATGATTCGCCCTTCTAGTCATCAAATTTGATTGCTTGCTTGGTTCATGTCGAGATTGCCTTTACCAGTCACCACTTCAATAGGGTCTCCAAAGATACGTCGAATAAGCAATTTTTTGAAAATAGCCCAACCATCAACTACTGACCCTAATTTCGCTTCGCCAAGTCTTGCTCGGTAAGTAATCGGAATTGCGCCAAGGATTAATTCCTCCTTGACGCATGATGCAAACATTTCGGCCTCTATCTCAAAACGCACAGAATTTAATTTCAGCGACGCAATGGCTTTTTTTGAAAACGCCCAATAACCCGTACAAAGATCAACAGCAGGAACGCCATATAATCCGGAGGCAATCCAGGTGAGCATATGGTTGCCAAAATAATTCAATTTAGTCATTGCATTAGGCTCAATATTGCCTTTGAGGCGGTCTCCAATTACTACATCATTTGATTCAAGTAAGGTTAGTAGATTGGTAATTTCTCCAGCATCGTAAGTTCCATCGGCATCTAACATTACCAGGGCATCGTGCTTTGAGGAGAGAAATTTAGTGAAGCCCGTGCGCATTGCAGCACCCTTTCCAGTACCTGCTTGCTTGACCAGTTCACACCCATGCTCTTTAGCAATAGCAATAGTTTCATCCTCACTTCCTCCGTCAACAACCCAAATATTGATTTGCCATCCCAGTTTGTTCAACTTTTTGGTTGGTATTTCGGGCAGGACACTTCGTAGGCCATTCTCCTCATCTAAGGTGGGGAGCATAACTACAAGGCTCTTCATCAGTCTGGACACCGCTACTTTAGTTTTGATGCCTTCGTAGTTTTCGTTCTTCAAATGTCTATTTCCAGCCAATGAATTCTAATTCCAGTTACATCAAAAACTCTGTCGCCACGTCCAGACAGCCCAGTTGGATTTATCCATGAACTTGAATCAGTAACTCTATCCCATTCTAATTGGATAGTCAACTGATTTGTGGTTTGATTAATCAAAAAACATTCACTATGCCATCCAGATTTTGAGGCATCAATGGTGTTGCTACTTGATGGCAGATTTACTGAAAAAGAGTCTATATTGCCGATTGACTCAAAAAATAAGCAAGCATTTGAATCGATAAAAGCAGTTCTTGGTAAATCAAAAGATAAAGAAGCATCAGTTCCTTCTTCAATAAATGCTCGATAATCTGGATTCATGTTGGTAATTGACTTGAAACGATGGTCGCGCCAAGGATCTAGGCGCATCTCACACCCATCCTGGCAAGACTCATCAATTACTGGAGCAAGCATCGCCTGATTCGAATCGCCGGCAAGATTGAATTGCCACAATCTACTGCCATCTGCTTCTTCTAGGACACTCCAATATCTAGATTCTGCCAATTTCCAACCGATTGTCCCGATTGGTGAACTTATTGCGTAGTCAATGCCTAATTGTTGAATTTTGGTGAGATTATCGTATAAAATCCCAGATGTGGCCAGTGGGTGAATTGTCGATTCTACATTAACTAAACCAAGTGTTGGGATGCTGGTTGTAGCAACATTTGCTGGGGTGTCATAGAAATGTCCCCAATGATTATTTTCAGTGTATATTACACTACCACTGGGTAATTTTTCTAAGTACTCTCGTAGAGTTAGGTCTCCGTTAGTAATCGGTCTTAATTCCTCATGCTGAGCGATTTGAATCACCACTGCATTAGCTAAAAGTATGCCAACTAGTACAGATGCACTGAGTACTTTGGATAACTTCTCTTTGATAGTTGGGTCCCAGCCAATAGTCAATAATCCCACTTCGTCATCTACCCCGGTCAACTTTGTTGAAGGGCTTATCCATAGCGCAATTAGTGCAGCAAGTGGTACATGAAAGGCGTGCAGCCCCATAGAATAGAGGGTGTAAGATAACAGAGATAGTACGGGTATACTTTGTAATCCCTCAATTATGTGGATTGAGCTTAGCACCCACAACATAGCACTGCATAAGATAAGTAATCGGCCTTCAACAGTCCGGCGTAATTTAAACCCGGCAATGATGGCAAATACTAGTAATAATCCATTGTAGGTCAACAATGGTTTGCCTCCCTGCCATCCGTATTCGGCAAAAACAGCTTCATTCAGCATCCGTGGTGCCAAGAATACAATCGAAACAGCAACAGCGATAGTTAATAAAATCGAACAAGCAAATAACAGCCTTTGGAGGTTTTCAGCGTATTCTGCTCGCAGACTCTGACCAATTACTATGTGAGCAGCCATTAAAACCCCGAGATATATTGCCCCCGTAGGGTGGATAAGCGCAACACAAGAAACTGCAATAATAAATCCTCGAGTGTGATGGGTTCCACGACTTGAAGATGGTCTTAGTAACACCAACAGGCCAACGACTAATCCTAGCTGGCTGGCGATTGTCGGGAATCCTGAATCGTAAGTCTTAGCAAAGAGGCCAAAACCAAGGGCCACAGCAATAAAGAAATGTCCTCCAGAACCATGATGGTCCATTGCTCCAGCAAGGCCGATTATCAATATTGCTAGAGTATAGTGGCCTAAATGGAAGACAGCAGTACCGGAATCGATTCCGATCGTTTCCTGTAGCCATGCAGCCAATGCCGGAAACGCCGGCGGATAAGTCCAAAATCCTTCATTTGTTCCAGTTAATACTAAACTGCCATTTTCGGCTATTTGTCCTGCAAGTACTGCAAAACCAATCCAATCTACTCCAAAGGGTAATTTTTGGATTAATGGCAACATAGCAATGCTGAGTACTAAAATCCCACCGATTATATAATTATAATTTGACCGGTGCGATTGAAACCATTGTTGAGTGGTAACTTCATCAGTAATCTCTTGGTCATCACTAGGTAAAATCATCCCGTGCATTGCCGCTTCAAGTTTTTGCCACTGTGTCAGACCATTATCGCCATTTACTCGTCGTTTGATATGAGCAATTGCTAACGTATTCAACAATAAAATGCCTGCTGAAGCAAGTTCCCAAGTCCATAACCCTGAAATCAAAATAATTCCGCAGGAGCCGTATATTAGCAACAATCCTAAGGCAGGGCTTAGCATTGATTTTCGGAGGTTGTCAGCAGTTCCGTCAAGTACTTTACACAACGCGTAGCCTGGAATTATACTGATTGCCAACAGGACACAGTAGGCAACAAGCATAGAATGTCCTAAGGCAACTAGGTTTTCACTTTTCGGCCAAGAATCAAAAATATCTACCAGTTCGGACAGGTATGGTCGGAAGGGAATCACTGTTTCATCCAGTAGTTTTGCTCCCCGATGATTATTGGGTATTTGACTTTACCAAAGGCCCAAACTCCAGCTGGCAATGTCCGTTTGATTATCAAATTGGACGTTATGATGAATACAGGCCTGGTATGTATACTACTGACTTGTTTTCAGGTGAACGTGATTTACATGTTGGACTAGATATCGGCGCACCAGTACATACCAATGTTTACGCCTTTGCCGACGGAGTAGTACATAGCGTCGGAATAAATCCCGAGGCAGGGTCATACGGGCCTACTATCATCACGCAACATGAACTAAGGTTGCCAATTTCAATAGGTTCAAATGAACTTGGAGAGACGAGAAAATTCTGGGTTCTACACGGACATTTGTCTACTGAATCCCTGACCATGGTGAAGGTTGGCAGCGTGGTAAAACAAGGTCAATTAATTGCCACAATCGGCAATGAACAGGAGAATGGTGGTTGGCCCCCACATGTACATTTACAAATATCGTATGAAGAACCAGTGGATAATGATCTACCTGGGGTCGTTAGGTTAGCCGACAGAGACGCATCACTCAAAATTTATCCAGACCCAAGATTAATAACCGGCCCTATATATTGAGCGAGCAGCATCAATTTTGCTGGTCAGCCAAGAACTTCTTGAGAGATATTATCGGGTTGATTGATGAGGGGTCTTTCCCATGGACTAGCCCTAAGGCAATACTCAACCAATCCATGACAATGCAGAGATGTAACAGGGCTTCCAGTAAAGTCTCTCCTTCGCCGTGAACTCGCCATGCCATGTCGCTAGGCGTGTGAGCAATCATCCATTCTAATCGTTTTAGTACTCTTGAATGCATACCATTCCAAGTCAGGAATAGAATCACATTTTCGCCGACGTTAAAATCAGCATCTTCGCCAACCCCACCCCAAGCCACACTTTCATTGTGGTTCATTTCAGGATAAACTCCAATTCGGGCAAATCTCGCTGAATTTTCATTTAGTTGATTTTTGAATCTTATTAGCGCAGGAGTTAGTTCAGATGGTCCAAGTAACGCAATTGGCTGGGTTTCCATGTACGCTGTTAATTCCAATAAGTCTGATTCTTGATTGGCGATGAAATCATATTCCTCAACAACAGTTTGGAGACGAGTTAACATTGCTTGGTCATCACTATCGTGAGGTATGATTCCTAAGCATCGAAATAATGCCAGTTGTCGGGAAAAAATATGACCAAATGCCGAGCGTGGAGGTTGTCCGCCAATCGATGGAATAAGGTAGCAGTTGTAATGTAATTCAGCAAGTCCAGATAGTATACCACCTGTTGATATTACAATAACTGTAGCGCCAGACTTTAATGCAATCTCTGTCGCTTCTATCGCCTCTTCAGTATTACCACTGTGTGATGTTGCAATGATTAACCATTGTTCATCCCACCATGCGGGGATGACGTAATCGCGTTGAACAACAACGGGGACAGAACCTTTCAAATCACAGATGGCAGATAAGAAGTCACCTCCTGCAGCAGAACCGCCCATTCCTAGGGCGAGTACGCCTTGCCATTGCCCATTGGCAAGCTCTTCAATCCATGGGTAACGTTCTACATTTACTGCGCTTAATCCTTTTCGAATATCCTCGACAAAGGCGCGAGTAAAGCCAATCATGTCTTCGCTATCAAGGATTGATGCGCTATGATTGATATCAAAGTCCGCCATTAAACGGTGCTAGACTTTCTAGTTTTTACTCTATGCTATCATTTTCATCAATAGCCATGTGATGTAGTGCTATCCATTCGCCATCTACACGGGTAATACGAATTGATTTTCTTCCATTATGGTCCCATGGCAACTTAACAGAAGCCATCACCCAAGTATTTGGGTCAAGAAATTCGCCAACAGAAGAATCCTGATTGATTAAGTCCACAACTAGATGTTCAGTCATTTGAGACACTACTTGAGCCGACTCTAAATCACGCCATGAAGCACCGGTTCTTTCTTGACGATCTACTCGCTCAACAACAGCACCGTCCTTGGTCCAAGATGCTGGTCTCCAAAAGTTATCGCGCCATCTAATTACATCGCCCAAGTCATAGCCTGGTTTACGATAAAGTAGAGTAAGTCTAGTTACATCAACACCATCTTTTCGTCCAACAGTAGAATTAGTTTCTACAACTTGTCCACCATGTTCCTTTGTCAAATGTCGACCCCATGACCTAGCCAATCCTTTACTACCCATCACCACATCATAGCCACCGGTCACTGGGCCTTCACTAGTGATGAAAAACATCGGATCATCTGCTAACATTTCGAGTACATTATCCAGTGTAGCGCGCAAATTATTGTATTCTATTTCGCTGAGTTTTCTACCGCTAGAACGTAATTGCACAGTTGCCTCGTAATAATTTCCAGCCCTTCTTGTGCATGTCAAACAAACTCCATTGGCCATTCGAGCACGCATGGTGTGCTCTTCTTGAAACAACAAGGAGTCAATTACTCCTTCCAGTTGTAAATATATCATGGTATGTCGATCTGAAATAGTTCTTGTCTCTAGGCCAATAACGATATCCTCAGCGTCAGCATGAAATTTCAAATTTCGTTGTATCAGCTCGTCCCATACTTCTTGTTCACTAAGGTGTACCCATTTGCCTTGAATCTCAACAATACCGCATCTTGCACACCTAACCCAGGGGACATTTTGCGGCACCTCCGCCAACTTTACTCGCTTCCTAAGGCATGATTCACACATTCGTTCGCCAAATAATGGGGGCGGAGAACCGCAGACTAGACAAAATTCTGCGCCCAACTCTGACATCTCTTCACCAATCTCTCGTGCAAGTATCTAGCCTTCAATCTGTGGCAGGATTATTCTGCTGGTTTGTCATTTGCCGCAGCAATAGAATCTGCTTCGGCTTGTTTAATGTTCAAACTTTCCTCCATGGCTATTATGCGAAGTTCTAACTTTCTACTTCTCGATATAGTGGTCCAGGTCCAAATTGCCAAACCTAGAATCATTCCTAAGTAGGCAATTGAGAGGTATGTTTTATCTTCCATTTACTCACCATCCAGTTCTTTTTGTAAACGGTCGATACGTTGCTCAAATTTAGTTATCTCTATGGATGTCATGATATGACCGATAATTAGGACCGTAAATGACAATGCGCCAATCATCAAAACCAATGCCATATCTCCAGAAATTGAACTGTTTTCATCTCCGGCAATTACTGGTCCTGGGTGACGAATAACCCAAATTCTAGTGGCAATATAGGTGATTGGAACCAAGACAAAACCATACAAACCAAAGGTCGAGAATGTATCACGACTTTCTACCCCATCAGGTTGACTTTTTCTGCCAAGTACCAAGAATAGTGCCAGTAAAGTTAGCAGACCAAAGGTATTGAGTCGAAAATCCTCCCAATCCCACGGAGTGCCCCATTCAGCAGCACCCCAAACACAACCGGACCACACGGCCATTAAACCGCATGCAAGACCCGCTTCTGAACCAGCTATGTGTAACTTCCAACCAAGTGGACTTCGCTTGAAAAACCACAGCGCAGATCCGATGAATAACACTGTGAAGGCAATAAATGCCGCCCATGCGGCAGGAACATGCCAGTAGAATATCCTTTGAGCCTCAGGAGATTGGAAAGCATTGATATCTACGCTTGGTGCCCAGTTAAATGCTAGATAGAGCGTTATCATCAAGCCAGAAAACCCGGCTAACAGATACATGTCACCGGATTTACCTCGCATGATTACTCCTCAGTGGACCCCTTATTGAACTTGGAGGTTATAACTTAGCACAATAGTCAACCATAAGACTCCAAGGCAGAATTAAAATCGGCGTCAACAATCTGATGAAAACCGCATTACTCCGGGCAAGTCTGATAGTACTTAGTTGCAAGAATCTGACACAAGCAGTGGTAGCCAATGCGATTAATCCACCAATGGCGATAATTCGATAATCCACAGACTGGATAAATATTTGACTAGAAATACCGGTAAGGATTATGCCACTAATGAATGATTCAAGGTAAGAATTCGGTACGAGATTATGCTGGGCTCGCCACCAATCAATCGATCTTTGTTCACTGAGTATTTTGAATACCGCATCACCTACCAAACCAACAGTGAACGCAGGTGCGAGAGTGAAGCCCATTAGAATCATGGTTTCATCACTCAAGGTTAACGGGTCAACGATCGATAACAATCCACCCATTACTAACAGGGCAGCCAACCAGTTCCGTTGAATTGAAACCAAGGTTGTGGAATTGTATTTCCAGCCTATTTTGGTCTTTAATAAAGAGACTGGATTAGGTTTTGATTCCACAGTCCAACGGTCGCTATTGGTGATTTCTTGGGTTTTCTCTGAACTCAAATCATTCAGCGAAGTGCCGCATTCAAACAATCTTGAGTCATGAGTTGCAATCATGAAACAATGTCCAATGTTTCTCAGTTCGTGAATGGATTGGATAAGAACTTCGATTGCTGAATCATCTAATCCCGAATCAGGTTCATCGAGTAAAACAAGTCTCGGTTGACTCTCAACCATGGCAGGTATTAACCCGGCGATAACTGCCACTTTTCTTTGCTGTCCACCCGATAAATGGGCAATCTTGTCATTTCGACGGTTAGCAATTTTAAATGCCGACAAAATGGGTTTAAGGTCAATTGATTTAGCGCATAAAGCCATCACGTTGGCCAAATGTTGGTCGACAGTTTGGCTGGCAACTAAACAATTTGATTGAAGGGTTAGACCAAACGGGCTGTTTGGATTTAGTCTTCTACCTTGGCCGTCACACACTAAACTACCATGGTGGGATACTGCCCCCGATTCCATCGGTAATAATCTCGCTGCGGTTTCCAGGATGGTTGATTTGCCCGCACCGTTTTTGCCATGTAAAATTACACATTCACCAGATTTGATGTGCAAAGAAAAATCTTGCAAAACGACTCCCATGCCGCGACGCACTGTCACCTTATCCAGTTCCAGTATGGGGTCTGCCATGCTTTGCCCAGTTGACAGGGTGACATGAATGCTACCATTTGTCAACAAATTCCACAGTAGTTCAAAAGTAACAAGCCTTAACGCTAGACATGGCCGCCCAGTTGATGCAGTTCAACGGAGTTGAGACGGCATTATTCGTAGTCTGGTTAGCATTAATTTTTTGGCCGCTATATTATTCATTTCGCCACAAGACTTCCTTTGCTTTGTCAATGACAGTCGGACTGTTACTAGGCTATCTTGTCCAAGTCATATGGTCATTATTTTACAATTTGGGCCTTGTTGAACTCTGGCTATGGGAGGATTTGTGGATGAGGCCAACAGAGGCTAAGGAACCGTCAGGCTGGATCACTTTCATCTCGGCTGGATTTTTACATAGTCAATTCGATGCAACTCACGTGCTTGGCAATATTATGGTGATTGCTCTTGTCGGAATTCCACTTGAACAACGGTTGGGCCGAAATAGATTCTTTGCAATTTATTTTATTGGTTTAATTGGTGGTTCCATCGCTTGGTTTTTGTTCAATATTGAATCATCTAGGCCTGCTCTTGGTGCATCAGGTGCAGCATTTGGCTTGTTTGGGGCATATCTGGCAGGTTGGCCAAAAGATGAGATTCCATTTCCGTTGATTCTAATACGCAAGTGGCCGGTGTTTTATTTGGCATTAATCTACTTCGGTCTTGAAGTATTCAGGGCTTATTCGACATATGGCCTTGAAAGACCGAGTGATGTTGGGCACATGGCTCACTTGGGTGGATTCATTTTAGCCTATGTTACCTTGCCTTTGGTTGCCAAAGGAGGGCCTGTCCCACTGGGTGTCGAAGACGGTGGGCCGTCTTCCTCAAGTGAGGTTATCAATAGGCTACGTAGCATAAAAAAGCAAATGAAAGATTTGAAATCTGCACAAGACCCTTGGACAGCTCAAGATTATGAATTGCCCAAAAATCTACGTGATTCAGTTAAAAGTCTCATGGATTCAAGCGATGAGCCTGAAACCCGGCAAGCCTGGATGGAACATATTGCAGACCTAGCCAGTTGTCCACAGTGCTCTAGTCCGTTAGGAGTAATTGAACGTTCAGATGGCCCTCAAATCCAATGTTCAAGCCATCCTGAACACTTTAATTGGCCTTGAGGGGATACAAAATAAGCAAAATTTCACCGTGGTAAAAATCTGCTGCAAAATCGTAACACATGGGTGTCAAAGTTAGTTATTGTAGGGTCGAGAAATGGATACTATCAAAACATGGCAAAGAATCGGTTGAATGGGGAAGGGTGAGTAAGCGATGAAATCAACAGTTGGAATACGCCGTTCAGCGCTTTTTATTGCCCTCATTTTCTTAATCGCAGATGTCTCTGCAGCAGCCTCTTACAATATCGGTAATGACGACACCATCGGTTCAAATGACTCCACGCAAATGCATAGCGAACCAATCCTAATCGACGGCCTACCACCATTGATGTGTGATGGAGAATTATGCGACCGCCCGTTGAGGGTTGATTTGAGAGATAACCAACCAGCATCTGAAAAAGCAGGTTGGTGGTTAGGTTACGGACCAGATCTAGATTGGAATGGCATGGATGATCGCCTGCAACGAGTTATTTCAGGTTACGATTCTATCTCTCCAACAGCCATCATTGGCGATGATGGCAAAAAGACTGTAGCCATTATAGTAGATTATGCATGGCATCCAACCGATCTGGAAGTAAACCAATTGAAGAACGTGCTGAATTTACACAATTGGATAGGTGAAGAGAACGGTGCTTGGCTAGATCTCCCTGAGAGTATTGATGCCATCGTAGTAGACAAAGTCCCAGTTAGTGCGTTAATGGACATCTATCACCTGACTGGAGTGGTAGTTATTGAAATGCAAAATGTGATGGTGCCAACCAATGATGTGGCTGGGCAAGCTACCAGGGCTATGCCTTCTGATGTTTACACAGAATCTGCTTATGAGAGAGGTTACAGTGGTGAAGGAGTAGTTATTGCCGTACTTGATACAGGGGTAGATAACGAACACCGTTCGCTAAACGATTTCGATGATAATAATGACGCACCAGACACTGATGCCCTATCATATGATGACCACAAGTGGGTGGCGGGATATGATGCAACTTCGGCAGCAGCCAATCCGGATGGCACACAAGACCCAGATGACGGTCAAGGGCATGGTACTCACGTAGCAGGTTCTGCGTTAGGTACAGGAGATTCATCCCGCGAACATCGTGGGACAGCGCCGGGGGCTTACCTCGTAGATATCAAGGTGTTAACCGATACGGGTGGGACAAATTCACAATATTCTGTCAGCGGTATTCAGTGGATGATTAACAATGCTGATACTGACTGGGGACATAATTCCTCTAGTCGTGGTATACAGATTGGTTCGATGTCCTTCGGCTCAGTTTCCTCTCCTCTTAATCCAGGAGATGAAGGGGACAACGGTACGGGTGCAGAAGCTAGGCTCATCAATAACGCAACTGAAACCGCAGATATCATTTGTGTAATTGCAATGGGTAATGATGGCTCAAAAAGAGTTCCATCTCCCGCTAGTGCAGATCTCGGATTCGCAGTAGCATCTGCCTCAGACTTTGGCAACGTTAACAGAACCAATGACGGAATTTCCAGTTTCTCTAATTTCGGACCACGGTTGGATGATGGTGATGATAATGAGTGGGATGAATTGAAGCCGGATATCGCAGCCTACGGCTCAAATATTATGTCGGCAACTGCTGCTACGGGAACTTCATTACCAGGTGCTCCAAGGCCCGAGGCCGATTCCAGTTACGATGAAAAAGACGGCACTAGTATGGCGACACCAATCGCTTCAGGAATAGTTGCGCTAGTGCGGGAAGCAGCACCATCGCTTGACGCCTTTGAGGTAATGGATGTAATTCGAAACTCTTCCGAAACTAGGGAAAAGGCAGCCAATACAGTATCGGATAGGTGGCATGAAAAATGGGGCTTTGGGTTAATTGATGCATCCTGCGCAATTGATTTGGCACTCGACCAACCTTGTACTCCACTGGAAGATACCGGGGTTGTTAATCCGCCACCAAGTGGTAATGGTAGCGGTGATTATGTTGATATTTCTCAACCTTCTAACGATACTTGGTGGCTTGAAGGTAACAGAGTGACGATTTCTGGGTCTACGAATTTCCCATCCTCACAACAATTTGACCAGATACAAGTGCGAATCGTTCAATTCTTAGAATCAGGAACAGAACGTGAATTGAAGCCATGGACTATTGCTGGAGGCGATGTTGCTAATTGGAATTTGAATGTTAACGTGCTTGAAGACTGGGTGCAAAGTGATGAAGAGTACGTCATAGTTAGTGCTAGAGCATATGATACAGTAAGCGAGGCAGAATCAAATATTGATTTTAGAGTTATCAACCTTGCTAGAATGAAAGTTACTTTAGCAAGCCCTGCAGTTGGTGAATCAATCAGCGGCCTAGTCGATTTCTCAGGATCTGTTGACGGGGTTCAACATGACTACATTGAATTCAAGGTTGACAATGGTCAATGGGAGTTTGGTACAGACCTGCCTGAATTGGAAGTAGGTAGTCAAGACTGGTCATTTAGTTGGGACTCAACAACTGTTTCAGATGGCTCTACAAGGATTAGTTTTAGAATGGTCAATGAATCTGGGGTAAAAACAGATGACGTTAGGAGAACTTTTGACGTTGATAACATGCCTGCAGCTCCAGATTTTGCTTTTGCCGGCGTGATTGAGATCCAAGATGAAGTTGGCTTACCAGTATTATCTGCCGTTGCAGGGTCAATTTTAACCGTTAAGTTCACCATCGAAAATGTCGGAGACTTAGATGCTGATGATGTTTACATC
>Ga0099800_1159_pt1 | contig 18382 bp, 15 predicted proteins | sample Uncmet6_SortRC_1_FD_89868 | JGI IMG/M metagenome (GOLD analysis project Ga0099800, IMG submission 89868) | Marine eukaryotic communities from CALCOFI LINE 67, Pacific Ocean - CN11_C50_N6_SortRC_1 | ecosystem: Environmental > Aquatic > Marine > Oceanic | place: Pacific Ocean: Monterey Bay... | reverse complement strand
CATTCTAGGCGTTCCGATAACTTGTGTGAAGCAGACGAGCCTAGCATTTTAGGATAAAGCCAAGCCGACTTCTACGTTAAAAGTCGGCTTATTTCATACATATTGTAAATAATCAGTTATTTCGAATAATAATTACGGACATCATCGCAAATTTGGCGATTGTCATCATCAGATGCTTTTTTGGCATCTGCACGAGCTTCTTTCAAAGCAGGTTGAAATTCTTTGCTTTTAGCACGTTTTTTTAAAACCTCAACAGCGTTTGGTTCATTGTTTAAATAAGCTTTGACCAAGTTTTCATAAGCTTTATTAAACTTTAAATCCTTACCAATCAAGCTTGGACACACCTCAGACAAGACATAAATTGCTGCAAGTTCTTGAGGGGTAACGTTATCAGAAGTTGGGGTAACTTCAATTTGTTCAGATTCAGCTTTTTTGTCTTTGGCAAAGGCAGTGCTGGTGAAAACGCTAGAAGCGAGGAGAAATGATAATCCAGCTATTTTAAACACATTTTTTTTCATAAAAACTCAAACTCAAAATAAGACTTAAAGAATTTGAATCACTTATAGCATGAAAAGCAGTTTTAATTTGTATCTTTGCTGTAGAACTTATGCAGAACTAGGTTCTAAGTAATTGAATTATTTAGAACCAAAATTTGACTAGATCGACAACTTATTCTTGATAACTTAAAACATCTTCACACACTGTTTTTTGTTCATCAGTCGAAGTTTCTTTGAGTGTTTGATGTGCGTCAGCCAATAGAGATTTATATTCAGCATCATTTTGTAATGCTGCAAATGTCATGCTCTGACCTGAATAGGCTTTTAGATTCGTTTGAATCAATTTTTGAATATTTTGCTCAAATGTCGCATTTTTCCCAATCAGAGTAGGGCAAACTTCACTTAAAACTTGTGTTCCTGCAATATCTTCTTTGACTAACGCATTACGTTCTGCCTGAGACAATGCTTCGTTTGCAAATGCCATTTGACTAAATGTGATTGCCGTTAAAGTAAATAAACAAAAGCGTGATATAAATGACGTTCTCATGGTTTCACAAAATTATTAATGAATTTAGTCGCTAAATATATATAATTCAATGAATATTTCAATTGAATAACCTCATCAGTCATTTATCGAGATCGTGTTTTGTGAATATTCTTATAGCCAACGATGATGGTGTTTTTGCACCCGGCATTCAGGCGCTTGCGCAAGCTTTAAAACCCTTAGGTCGTGTTGTTGTGGTCGCTCCAGAAAGTGAGCGAAGTGGATTTTCTAGTGCGTTGACCTTAGATCGTCCTTTACGTCCCATTCCAATTGCACAGGATGTCTGGGCAGTCAATGGTACACCAGCAGATTGTGTCTATCTTTCCATGAATGGTTTGTTCGATTTTGAATTTGATCTGGTTGTGAGTGGCATTAATAGCGGGGCAAATCTCGGTGATGATGTGCTTTATTCAGGTACAGTCGGTGCTGCGTTTGAAGGACGTTTAATGAAACAGCCTGCTATTGCTGTGTCTCTAGCGGGCAGCAATGTGCGGTCTTATGAACATGCAGATGATTATGCTGTTGCCGCTCAATGGGTACATGATTTTATCGCGCGAGGCTTACCACAGTTACCGCCTCGTCATATTTTGAATATTAATATTCCAGATGTGCCAGAACTTATGGGTGAAAAGATCACATATCAGGGGCTTCGTGCACAGTCTAAGCCAATTACGAGCCATGTTGATCCGCGTGGTCGACAAGTGTACTGGATTGGACTCGCTGGTGAAGCGGTGACAGATCCTAAAAGAACACCTAGCCATGCCCAGTCCGATTTTTTTGCAGTTGCCAATGGTTATGTCAGCATTACGCCTATTCAGATGGATGCTACTAACTATGCAATACTTGAAGATTTGCAAAAATCATTATCTTGATCTATTTGAAAATAAACCCATCGTTAAACAGTGCAGAATGTTATAACTTTGTGAAAATTAGGACGTTGAACGTGCGTCTTCGTCCTTTTTTGGTACTCTTAGCGCAAATGTCTGTTGTTTTATATTGATGAGAGAGGGAGATCGATGCCATTGCTTCGACATGAAAGTGAAATCGCGTTTATTTCAAGCCATAGATTTCTAAAAAAAATAATGATATCTGTGGCGGTTGTCTCCGCACTTGCAATAACAGGTTGCGCTTCTAAGCCACAAATTTCAAATTCAAACCGTGTAATGAATTCACCGGATTATTATACGGTGCGCTCAGGTGATACCTTGAGTGGAATTGCTGCGCGTTATGGTTTGAATTACATCAATATTGCACAATTAAATGATATCGCGCCACCATATCGAATTTATGTCAACCAGTCCTTACGTTTAAAAGGTTCCGCAGCCAAACGTACCACGACGACGCAACCTATTACCCAAGCTGCACCAATACAACGTCAAACCATTGCACTGCCTACAACACCATCGACGACCACACAGACGACATCTCGTCCAGTCACTCCAGCTGTTGCACCTGTAACAACAGCACCAGTTATTACAGCAACGCCAACTTCAACCAGTTTACGTTGGGTAAAACCATCGGCTGGACCCGTGATTCAGCAATTTAATCCAGCAACAAATGTAAAAGGTCTACGCTATGGTGGAAATCTAGGGGACCCAATTTATGCAGCAGCAAATGGGCAAGTTGTCTATGCTGCGGATGGACTTAAAGAGTACGGTAATTTAGTGTTGATCAAACATATTGATGGCTACATTACGGCTTATGCGCATAACAATAAAATGCTGGTTAAAAGTGGCGACAATGTCACAGCAGGACAAAAAATTGCGGAAATGGGCTCATCTGGCACCAATCGCGTCATGTTAGAGTTCCAAATTCGCTTAGATGGTAAACCCATTAATCCTGCAAATATTATCCCAATGAACTAGTTGAAAGTTGAAATTAAATAATGCAAAAACTAAATTTCTCCGTATAATACAATGAGATGCCTTTATCAAATAATGATAACTGCATCTCATAAGTTTAGAGGGAAATTTATGTTAGATCAACTTCGAGCAATGGGAGTGTTTGCTTGTGTTGTAGAGAAAAGTTCGTTTAGTGGTGCCGCCCGTGATCTGGGTATTACCACCAGTGCAGTGAGTCAACAGATTCGGTCTCTAGAGCAGGACATGGAAGTAACACTTCTTCACCGTTCTACCCGTAAATTAAGCTTAACTGAGGCTGGACAAGCTTTTTTCCACAGTTGCCAGGAAATGCTAGCTGCTGCGGAACGTGGCAAGATTCGTATTAATGAATTGCGTGATGATTTGGTTGGAGATTTGCGTATTGCAACTACTCCCGAATTAGGCGCCTTACATGTTGTCCCAGCTTTATCTCACTGGATGTCTGCACATCGTGGACTATCTGTAAATTTTGAAGCAGATCATCGATATATTGATCTTATCGAAGGGCGCATTGATATTGCCATTCGTATGAGCCCAAAAATTGAGGATCAAAACTTAACTATTATTCCAATGGCACGTGTCGATCAGGTTTTGGTCGCTTCACCAAGCTATTTGAATCAATCAGCCCCCATTTCGCGTCCTGAAGATTTAAAGAATCATGATCTGATTCCTGTAAATCTAATGAATAATTACCAGCACTTTTCATTTCAGCATGCTACAAATGGTGAGTCCGTAACGATAGACATGAAAACTCGTCTACAAACGAATAATGTTTTTGTCGCGAAATCTTTATGTCAACAAGGACATGGTTTACCAGAATTCTGTACTTGGATGTACAAAAAGAGCTTGTAAATGGTTCTTTGGTTGAAGTCTTACCAGATTGGAATCTACCTGCTTTTACACTGTATGCAATTACGTCTAAGCGTGAACAACAGCCGATGAAGATTCATCGTTGTCTGGATGCGTTAAAGCAGTATTTTAGCCAGTTACCCGGTGGACGAACTTTTCAGGAAGCCTCTTAAACGCATCGTATATCCGTAAATACAGCAGGTAAAAAATCGAGTTATGCCAATAGCTCGATTTTTTATTTTTTAATGTCGATAAAAAAGCCACAACATGATTGTGGCTTTCAAACAGACGCTTTTAACTTAAAACTTAAGCTAAAAATTGCTTAATGGCTGGAACTAAACGCGATAATAAATCATCAGCTTGTTCTTGAGTCATATTTAGAGGGGGCAGTAAACGTACTACAGAACCCGCGGTAACATTGACAATCAATTTATATTCATCACGTGCGATAGCGACCATTTCAGGGCAGGCTTTTGGTAATTCAACACCAATCATCATCCCAAAACCACGCACTTCGACATTTAAACCAGAAAGTTGCTCACGTAACTGCTCGACAATGTAGCTTCCCACTTTTGCAGCATTTTCTACTGCATTCTCTTTCTGAATCGTATCAATCACCGTATAAACCACACGTGAACCTAGCACAGTTCCACCATAGGTTGAACCATGGCTACCTGGCCCGAGTATGCCTACCGCTTTGGCTTGAGTCATTACAGCACCAATAGGAAAGCCATTTCCCAAACCTTTAGCAGTCGTTAAAACATCTGGAACAATATTGGTATGTTGATATGCAAAATATTGACCTGTACGACCATTACCCGTCTGAATTTCATCGAGCATCATCAGCCAGTTATGCTGATTACATAGAGCGCGAACATCTTCTAGATAGCTAAAACCCTGCGGTGCAGTATTGATCCCACCTTCACCTTGAATCGGTTCAATCAAAATCGCGACAATATCGGGATGTTGCAAAGCAACTTCCTGCAATGCTTCCAAATCTCCGAAAGGCACACGAATAAATCCTTCAACTAGAGGAAAAAAGCCTTCCTGAACTTTACTATTACCTGTTGCAGATAGCGTCGCCAATGTACGCCCATGAAAAGATTTTTCAGCAACGACGATTTTAGGATTTTGAATGCCTTGTTGGCTGGCGTACTTGCGTGCAATTTTAATTGCGCCTTCGTTAGCTTCAGCGCCGCTATTGGAAAAGAAAACTTCCTGCATGCCTGAAACTTCGGCCAGTTTTTGTGCCGCAGCAGTTTGCCACGGGATTTCAAATAGGTTGCTGGTATGAATTAAAGTGGCTGCCTGTTCAGCAATCGCTTCTGCAATAACAGGATGCGAATGACCTAAGCCACAAACGGCTATACCTGTGAGAGCATCCAGATATTCTGTGCCATCTTCTGTATAAAGATAAGAACCTCGTCCTCGTACAAAACTGATCGCTTGGCGGCCATAGGTTGCCATCAAATGTGAAGGTTGATCAGGTTGTACAGGGGCGAGAGTAATGTGATTCATGACGAACTCTTATCTGTTGAATAAAAGGAAAGGGTTTATATAAGCAAAAACAACCGCAGAATGAAAGGGCTAAACGAAATTAAAATAGAATTATCATGTTCTATCCTAACAAACACACTGGTTTTAGGTATAATAGTCGCAGAATAGTTGAGGATTTATCTATGACTGAACAAGCACGTGACACCGAAGCACTGATTCGCGATCAAATTGCTAAGCACTCGGTTTTACTTTATATGAAAGGCACTCCGCAGTTTCCACAATGTGGTTTCTCTGCGCGTGCGGTTGAAGCACTCAGTCAAATTGGTCGTCCATTTGCCTATGTGAATATTCTGGAAAATCCTGATATTCGTGCAACACTGCCACAAATTGCGAATTGGCCGACTTTCCCACAGCTTTGGGTCAATGGTGAGTTGGTTGGTGGTAGCGATATCATGCTGGAAATGTTCCAAAATGGTGAGTTAAAACCTTTAATTGAGCAATATAGCCCAGCGCCAGAAGCTTAATTTAAGCCATTGATATAAAAAAACCTGAGATTTTCTCAGGTTTTTTTATGCAATTTTATATCGTGCCATCTAAACGTTATTCTCATGTTGCTGTTTGAGATCAGCCAAAGCATCAATTCGATACTGAATCAGCATTTCACCAATCTCTGCGCCATGAATATCTTCAGGCAAATCTGAAGCTTTAATTGAACGGACAATATGCATGGCTTTACGCATATATTCAGCTTGTGGATACGCACGATCTTCTAAACCTAATCGACCGCGTGCATCACATTCACAGGCTTGAATAAACGCTTCAACTCGTTCAGGACGTCTTAGAACATCCAAACGTTGCAGTAGGCGCCATAGGGTTCCTGGTTTTAAGGTCATAGCTTGATGGCATTTTAAATGTTCTTTACAGACTGAAACTGCCAATTGTTTAAGTTGTGTTGGAACTTTTAATCGATCAGATAAATCTTGAACAGGCGCAACACCGCGTTCTTCGTGCATGATATGACGTGGAAGTTCATCTATAGGCGTAAGTGCTTTACCCAAGTCATGTACTAAAACCGCATAGCGTACATCAAGTGAGTAATGGGCATTACACGCTTGTTGCAAGGCCATCAAGGTATGAATGCCACAGTCAATTTCAGGATGGTATTCAGGACGTTGTGGTACACCAAATAAAGCTTCGATTTCTGGAAATAAAACTTTTAGTGCGCCACATTGATGTAAAACTTCAAAATAGATATTGGCATGAGTTTCCATCAAGGCTCTGGAGGTTTCTTTCCAGACACGTTCAGGTGTGAGCGCATCTAATTCACCAGACTGACTTAATTGTTGCATCAAATTCAATGTTTCTGGAGCAATCCTAAACCCGTATTGAAAATAACGTGCTGCAAATCGTGCAACTCGTAATACGCGAAGCGGATCTTCTAAAAAAGCATCGGATACATGACGTAGCAGTTTAAGTTCCAGATCTTGTTGACCACCATAAGGATCAAAAATCTCACCTGAAGTTTCATCCATTGCAATGGCATTAATCGTGAGATCACGTCGAATTAAATCATCTTCAAGTGTGACGTCTGGATCGGTAAAAAATTGAAAACCATGATAACCGATACCCGATTTACGTTCGGTACGCGCAAGAGCATATTCATCTTTGGTTTGTGGATGTAGAAATACAGGAAAATCTTTACCAACAGGCTGATAGCCCTGATTAAGCAATTGCTGTGGTGTTGCTCCCACCACGACATAATCTTTTTCGTGATAGGGGTGCCCAAGTAAAAAATCGCGTACGGCACCGCCTACTAAATAAACATGCATGAAAAAACCTCTGTTCTTAAGCTCATGATGCTACAGAACAGAGGTTTTCTCAAGTCACAAAGTTAAGCTTTTCTAATCTCTTAAGTTTAAAGAATTAGCCACCGCTTTGCTGAATTTCTGCGACAGTCAATGCTGTCATATTCAAGACACGACGTGTTGTTGCGGTTGGTGTCAAAATATGTACAGGTTTTGCTGCACCCAGTAAAATAGGTCCAATGGTGACATTGTTCCCTGAAGTGGCTTTCAGTAAGTTAAATGAAATATTCGCTGAATCCAGATTCGGCATGATCAATAGATTTGCAGAACCTTTGAAACGCGAATTTGGGAATGCAAAGTGACGAATACTTTCATCAAGTGCTGCATCACCATGCATTTCACCTTCAACTTCTAGCTCAGGCGCGCGTTCAGATAACAAGCGATAAACTTCACGCATTTTTTTCGCGCTTGGATCGTTCTGGTCGCTACCAAAGCTTGAATGTGAGAGCAAAGCAATACGTGGCGTAATACCAAAACGGCGAACTTCCTCAGCAGCCATAATGGTCATATCCACTAATTGCTCTGCGGTCGGATTAGTATTCACATAGGTATCAGCAATAAACAAATTGCGATCTTCTAGCATCAATGCATTGAGGGTAAAGAAGTTGTTTACACCTTCTTTAAGTCCAATGACATTGCTCACAAAGTCGAGATGGATATCATAACTACTATATGTACCACATAGCATGCCATCCGCTTTGCCAAATTTAACCAACAATGCGGCGATCAGTGTCGAGCGGCGACGTGCTTCACGTTGCGCGTATTCCTCTGTAACACCTTTACGTTGCATAGTGTGGTGATAATCTTTCCAAAACTCTTCATAGAGCGGATTTTTTTCTTGGTCTACAATCTCAATATTAGTGCCATGTTCTAAACGTAAGCCTAGTTTTTTGATATTGTTTTCGATGACCGCTGTACGACCGACCAAAATTGGAAAGGCAATGCCTTCATCTACTGCGATTTGTGCAGCGCGAAGGACACGTTGATCTTCACCTTCTGCATACGCAATACGTTTAGGATCAGTTTTTGCTTGAGAGAAAATCGGTTTCATCATAAACGCTGAGTTATAGACAAACTCAGACAATTTTTGACGATATGCTGCAAAATCTTCGATCGGACGAGTGGCAACACCTGAATCCATGGCTGCTTTTGCAACGGCAGGCGCGATTTCAAGAATCAAACGCTGATCCAATGGACGAGGAATCAGGTAATCACGACCAAATGAAGCAGATTTCTCACCATAGGTTGCAGCATCTGCTTCTACGTGTGCCATACGCGCGATGGCATGCACACAGGCAATTTTCATTTCTTCATTGATCGTGGTTGCACCTACATCAAGTGCCCCACGGAAAATGTAAGGGAAACAAAGTGCATTGTTTACCTGATTTGGATAGTCTGAACGACCAGTCGCCATAATGACATCAGGACGAACTTCGTGTGCATGTTCAGGTAAAATTTCAGGATCTGGATTTGCCAATGCAAAGATGATTGGATTTTCTGCCATTTCCTTGACCATTTCTTTGGTCAAAATACCTGCCGCAGAAAGACCTAAGAACATATCCGCACCCGCCATAACTTCATGAAGTTTGGTTTGTGGAATATCTTGAACATAGCGCTTTTTAGAATCATCTAGACCATCACGAGACGTGGTTAAAAGTCCACGTGAATCGGCAACGGTGATGTTTTCTTTACGCACACCAAGTGCACATAATAAATCCAGACAAGATAATGCTGCAGCACCAGCGCCTGACGCTACAATTTTAATGTCTTCGATTTTTTTGTTGACCAGTTGCAGTGCATTTAATAATGCTGAACCCACAATAATACTGGTTCCATGTTGGTCATCATGAAACACAGGAATATTCATGCGTTCACGAAGTTTTTTCTCTATATAAAAGCATTCTGGGGCTTTGATATCTTCGAGGTTAATACCGCCAAAAGTAGGTTCTAAAGCAGCAACAATGTCCACGATTTTATCGGGATCATTTTCTGCAATTTCAATATCAAAAACGTCTACGCCCGCAAATTTTTTAAAGAGAACGCCTTTACCTTCCATAACAGGCTTAGATGCCAAAGGTCCAATATTACCAAGACCTAAAACTGCCGTACCATTACTGACCACTGCGACCAAATTTCCGCGCGCAGTATATTTTGCCGCTGTAGAAGGATCGCGTTCAATCTCTAAACATGGAGCTGCAACTCCCGGAGAATAAGCAAGAGCCAAGTCATGCTGATTGACAAGTTGCTTGCTTGGTGTAACGCTGATTTTCCCTGGAGTAGGATGTTCATGATAATACAAAGCAGCCTGTTTTAATGATTGATCGTCCATCTGAATCTCGATTGTTACAAGAGTTAACTAGTGAATGCTTGGGTGTAACGGGTAAAGCCGTTCGAATATAACATTAGTTGGGCTTTACGCACAGTCAAAAACTATCAATTTGCTTAGAACTCACGGTTTTCAAAGCGGAATAAATTATTCACCCACACATTTGTGGGTTTTTAAAAACTCAGTACTCTTTTCAGGATTGAGCGGTTTAGAAAATAAAAAGCCCTGCAAAATATCGCATTTTTGTTGGTTCAAAAAGTCAGCCTGTTCTTGTGTTTCGACACCTTCAGCCACTAAAGTCAGGTTCATGGCTTTGCCCATGGCAATCATGGCGCTTACGATAGCTTCCTGTTTTGGATTTCCAATTTTAGAAATAAAACTACGATCAATTTTTAAAATATCAATTGGGTATTCGGTTAGATACGCCAAAGAAGAATAACCGGTTCCAAAGTCATCCAGCGAAATGAAAATTTCTCTTTGCTTAATTTCCTGTAACATTTCCTGAACGATTTCAGAGCTGTCCATGAGTGAAGACTCTGTAATCTCAAGTTCTAATTTTTTACCGTTAATTTGATAATACTGCATGGCATCATCCAGATCGTTGAGCAATTGACCGCGATGAATCTGCTGGGCGACGACATTGACTGAAACGCAAATATTTTTAAAACCTAAATCGTCACAAATCCTGATTTGTTTAGCGGTTTCCATGATCACAAATCGACCAATATCAGAAATAAGGCTGGTTTCTTGCGCAATTGGAATAAAGAGGTCAGGCCCAATTAATCCACGTGTTGGATGATTCCAGCGCGCCAATGCTTCAAAGCCATAAACATCGTGGCTTTGTGCGCAGACTTTTGGCTGATAATAAACGACCAATTCATTATTTTTGATGGCATTACGAAGTTCACGTTCAATATTCACGCCTTGAGTTAATAATGCTGATTTTTCAGGTGAATAATAACAAACGGTATTGCCACCTAAACGTTTAGCATCATTTAAAGCTTGTTCAGCATGATTATTTAAACTGTCAATTTGACGACCGTGTTCAGGATAGTAGGCGACACCCATCGAAACAGTAACAACAATGTCATGACCTTGAACATGAAAAGGTTCAATAAAACTTTCAAAGATACGAGAACAATGTTGTTCGATAGAGGGGCGAATATGTGAAATCTCATAAAGAATAGCAAAGTCATCGCCATTTAAATGGGCGACCAACAGTGCTTCAGGTGTAGTTAAACGCAAACGTTGTGCGACTTTTTTTAATAACTCATCCCCACCATTATTGGTCAGAAACTCATTTAATGTTCTAAAACGGTCGATATTAAAACGAATGACTGCAAACTGTTTAATTGGATTTTTTTGACTCACTAAATACTGATGAAGCTGATAGTTATAATAAAAACGATTTGGCAGATCGGTGAGTGTGTCGTAATTTTCCAGATAAGATAAACGTTGTTCTTGGCGTTTTTTCTCAGTTTGATCAGAGACAATGCCGATATAATTAATAATTTGGTCATTGTCATTTTTAACAGCATTGATATGCGTCCAGATTGAGACTTCTTTGCCTGATAAAAAATTCTCGTTTAATTCACCATCAAATTCACCTTTTTGTAAGAGTTGCTTAGTGATATTGAGGTGCATGTTTTTTTGTTGGAATTTATCATTTTGGGTAATATCAAATAAATGCTTGCCCAATATTTCCTGTTTTTTAAATCCAGTGAGTTGCTCATAACAAGGATTGGCATCGACATAGCATAGATTTTCATCCAGAACGAATATGCCTTCGGCTGCCTGTTGAACGACACTAGCCGCAAGTTTGAGTCGATCCTGATCTTTTTTCTCTTGGCTGATATCGCGTCGAATACCTACCATTCGCAAAGGAATGTTACTTTGTGGATGGCGCAAAACCACCTGACCGACTTCCTGCACCCAGTACCAATGATCGTCATATTGAATCCGCATGATCACATCAAAACGTGCTGTGTAGCCTCTTAAATGTCGATACAGTGCTCTTTTGACAAACAATAAATCATCAGGATGGATAATTTTTTCAAGATAACTTTGATGTGATTTCCAATCTTTGGTAATCCTATCTTGTTCTGGTGTGGTCAGTTCGATTTTACGGTGTTCAATATCCCAGTGCCACGGGCGAATTCCTGCAATTTCATGAGCTAATCTTAAATTTTGGGCGTTGTTTTCTAATCTTTCGTTCATCTTTTCAATATCATAAGTTCTTTCTTTGACTTTTTGCTCAAGGAGTTGATTATGCAGTTGCAATTGTAGTTCAATTTCTTTGGATTTATCCATTTCAACTTGTAGCTGTTGATAAAGTTCATCGGTCCATTTAACTTGCTCTTCGGCATTTAGTTTGAGTTCTTTATTTTTGAAAAATAAAATCGACATTCGCCGTTTATTACGATGAGACGCAAATGCACTAAAAACAAAAATGATTAAGATAAAGTTATATGCCACATAAAATAAAGAATAAGCTGTTTGTGGATGAGCAAACTGCGAAATAAACAGAGGCAAAATAGTAGGTAAAAAAACCAGAAAAAAAAGTCTGAGAGATTGAGTGAGATAAGTCAGACAAATAATCCCAGTAATCATGTATAAGACTGAACTTAAGGTTAATACATGAGCTGCTGTTAAGGGGGGATTAAGCGATGTCAAATTAAAATTGATTAATAAGATGCCTGTACCAATGACTACACCACTACCGAAGCAAATAAATTGCATCCAACGATTAGCGCTGTTGAGACCATAGTGATTTTCTTTAAAATAAAACTCAGAAATGCTCCAACAAATTATAAAAAATAAACTGCTAACAGCAATCCAGATATTAAAACACAAAGAAGAAACAGGACTATAAAATAAACGATATAACAAATAGTCAAAAATACAGAGTAAAAATAAATTAATGAGTAAGGCTTTACTCTGTCTGATCGAGCTTTTGATATGAGCTGTATCGACATGATCGTACAATTCAGTTTCTTGTGGTTCAGACATATAAATATGTTCCGGTTAAATTTCACACAACAATTAAGTGAATACAAAAATAAAATCAGAATACTTTTTTAATGTTAATGAAGGTGTTTGTTAATGTCGTTTTACGTTGTCATACCTAACATGGAAAATCAATATTTGTTTCGACTAAATTAGTCGGCTTTTGACAAAAAATGATAGTTCAAAATTGAAAGCGCAACGACAGGTGCTGTTTCTGTACGTAAAACTCTTTCCCCAATACACCAGTTTAGAAAACCGTTTTCATTAGACTGTTGGATTTCTGCTTCGCTGAGCCCACCTTCTGGACCAATGAGCAGGGCAATCTCAGATAAACTATTAAGTAAAACATTTTCTTGGTCTTTGTTGGGTGCTAAAACAAAACGAGAAGATGGGAGTTCAGAAACTAACCATTCATCGAGAGAAATCGGAGCGAGAATTTTAGGAACACGGTTCATACCGCATTGTTCACACGCTGCGATTGCAACAGATTGCCAATGTTCAATTTTCTTTTGGTCACGCTCATATTTAAGTCGCATTTCACAGCGTTCGCTGGTTAACAGTTGAATCGTTGATACGCCAAGTTCGGTTGCTTTTTGAATCGCGTAATCCATGCGATCACCTTTACTCATCACTTGACCTAAAAGCACCTGAAATGGCGGAGTTCGATCAGTGGGATCAAAGTGATCAACAGAGACAAATGCATTTTTTTTATTAATTTCAGTGAGCGTTACAAGATATTCACCACCTTTTCCATTGAAAAAGATGGCTTGCTCTTGCTCTTTTGCACGAAGCACACGAACCCAATGATGAAATACTGACTCAGTTAACTCTATAGACTGATTGGTATCTAACTCTGTTTCAATATAAAAGCGATTCATAATTGGGTAAGGCTCGTACAAATTAGTTTAAACCGAGATCAACAACGAGTTGTCGAGTAGGTTCAGTTTGGTTCATTGAATAGAAGTGAAGTGTTGGGGCACCACCTGCGATTAAACGTTCGCAAAGTTTAACAATAACTTCATGACCAAAAGCTTTAATGCTTGCACTGTCATCGCCATAGGCTGCAAGTTGTTTGCGAATCCAGCGAGGAATTTCAGCGCCTGTACCGTCAGCAAAACGAATGAGGTTGCTGGCGTTGGTAATAGGCATAATCCCGGGTGCAATTGGAATCGTAATTCCTTCTTTTTCTAGGCGTTCAATAAAGTAGAAATAGGCATCTGGATTGAAGAAAAACTGGGTAATGCCTGCATTTGCACCTGCGTTAACTTTCTCGACAAAACGCTTGATGTCTGCATCAAATGTTTCGGCCTGCGGATGCATTTCGGGGTAAGCGGCGACTTCAATATGAAAATGATCACCAGAATGTTCACGGATAAAGCGTACCAAGTCTTGTGCATAAGGCAATTCACCGAGTCCAACCTGACCTGATGGCAAATCACCACGTAATGCGACGATACGATTAATACCTTGTGATTGATACAAATCTAAGAGTTCAGCAATACGCGCTTTATCATCGCCGATACAAGAAAGGTGAGGGGCAACTGCCGTGCCTTTACCATTAAAATCATTGATGGCTGCTAAAGTACGTTCACGCGTAGAACCACCTGCGCCATAAGTAATCGAAAAAAACTCAGGGTTGAGTAATTGGAGTTCTTGGTGAACAATTTTTAACTTTTCTGCACCAGCGTCAGTTTTTGGCGGGAAAAATTCAAAAGAAATAGGAACACGTTTCGTCATTTCAAATCCTTTTTTATTTCTTTTCACCTCTCCTAAATCCTCTCCTGAGAGGAGAGGACTTTTTGATATTCATTCGGGTAATGAATATTCCCTCTCCCTTAGGGAGAGGGTTAGGGAGAGGGAATTAAAACTTAGTATTTATAAGCGTCAGATTTGAATGGACCTTCAACAGGAACGCCCAAGTAATCTGCTTGTACTTGAGTCAGTTGAGTCAATACACCACCAAAACCAACAACCATTGCAGCAGCCACTTCTTCATCTAATTTTTTAGGAAGTACTTCGACACGAATCGCTGCTTGTTTTTGATCAGATGGTAAGTCAGCAAATTTTTCAGCAAATAAATGCATTTGACCTAATACTTGATTTGCAAAAGAACCATCCATAATACGTGATGGGTGACCTGTTGCATTGCCAAGGTTGACTAGACGACCTTCAGAAAGCAGGATCAAGTAATTGCTTTCGTCTTCTGAACGATACACTTGGTGGACTTGAGGTTTGACTTCCACCCATTTGTAACCACGTAAATAAGCGGTGTCAATTTCGGTATCAAAGTGACCAATATTACAAACCACTGCGCCTGCTTTTAAGCTATCTAACATTGCAGAATCACAGACGTGATAGTTACCTGTTGTGGTTACAACAAGATCAGTATTGCCTAACAAGTCTTGGTTGATGTCTTCTTTCTTACCTGTTTGCACACCATTTTTGTATGGAGATACAACTTCGTAACCATCCATGCAGGCTTGCATTGCACAAATCGGATCAACTTCAGTGACGCGAACGATCATGCCTTCCTGACGTAATGATTGAGCAGAACCTTTACCTACGTCACCGTAACCGATCACCAGCGCACGACGACCAGAAAGCAACATATCCGTTGCACGTTTAATCGCATCATTTAATGAATGGCGGCAACCGTATTTGTTGTCATTTTTAGATTTCGTGATTGAATCATTGACGTTGATTGCAGGAACTTTAAGCGAACCATCTTTCCACATTTCAAGTAGACGTTGTACGCCTGTGGTGGTTTCTTCGGTAATGCCGTGAATCTTTTCTAAAAGCGCAGGGTATTTTTCATGAACAAGTGCAGTTAAATCACCGCCATCGTCCAAGATCATGTTGGCATCCCACGGTTTGCCATTGACATTGATCTGTTGTTCTAAACACCACACATATTCTTCTTCAGTTTCACCTTTCCAAGCGAAAACGGGAACACCACTTGCAGCGATTGCAGCGGCAGCATGGTCTTGAGTAGAGAAGATGTTACAAGATGTCCAACGAACTTCAGCGCCAAGCTCAACCAAAGTTTCAATCAAAACCGCAGTTTGGATTGTCATGTGGATACAACCCAAGATTTTTGCGCCAGCAAGAGGTTTTGCTGCTGAATAACGTTTACGTAAACCGATCAAAGCTGGCATTTCTGCTTCAGCAAGTTTAATCTCTTTACGACCGTAGTCCGCTAGGGAAATATCAGCAACTTTATAATCTGTAAATGAAGCATTAACCGCGTTCATCACGATCTCCTTTTTTTAAAAACAAATATTGATCATTCAGTTCGCGGATGCCGTTATTCTGTGAAGCGTGATTACTGAGTTTTCAGCTGCTTCAGACGTCGAGCCTAGCGATTTCACATGATTATTTTTAAAAATCAGCTTGTGAAAAAGTCGCAGCATCCCTCGACTGGTGGCGCTATTGTACTGATAAATTGTTACAGTGCCAACGCTGTTTTGTGTATGATTCGAATAAATGTAATGCGAGTTCAACGTGATGGCGCTAGAAATTCCAGAGTCCTTAGTCAACCTTGAAGCCAACTGTGGCATTTTTGCACTGTGGATGTTATTTCAACATCATGGCGTTGAAATCGATATTTCGGAATTGATACAGGCTACTCAACATGATCAAGAATATGGCACATTTACCGTCGCTTTAGCGGTTGCATTAAAAAAATTTGGTTTTGATGTGTCTTTCTATACAGATAATGATCCTTATATCGATGACAGTGAACGTTTAATTTATCAACAAGCCCAAGCTTTAAATATACCTATACTTTCGGCGCTCACTTATTCCGAAATTCAAGGGGCAATTGAAAATGGACAGATGGTCATTGTTTCTTATGACACTTTGGATGGTGTAGGCAATCAGTCCTTAGTTTATTCAATGGATGAGCAGGAAATTTGTTTCTTTGACAGTTTTGATCCGATGCCAGCTTTTTTATTCGAACAGCAACGTGATGCAGAGGGAATTTGTAGACAAGTAATTTTAATTAATGATCAAGAGCTAAAGTTAATGCAATCTACAAAATTCAGTTAGAGTTAGAAGAGACAAACACAGAATTTTTGAAATATGGTATGTCAATCAAAAGCAGAAGATTTCTTTTTAAGTTCCTTTTACTTTACCTTAATGAGCAAAAATAAACGGATCAAATAATGCTAAAAGAAGTTTCATAATGTAGATAATTTAAATAAAGTAGAGAGATCATCATAATGATTAAAAAAATAACATGTCTTGCTTTGATTGGTATTTTTACTGTTCCTATTTTATATGCAAATGATTCAACGGGATATGTTGCAACAGGTGGAGTCGCTTATATTAAAAATCCGAACATCAGTATGCAAAAAGAAAATCTATTTATCAGTAAAAAACAAATTCGTGTTGAATATGAGTTTAAAAATCTAACGTCTCATAATATTCAGGAAAACATTTTATTTCCTTTGCCTAAAGTTGGGAATTCACGTGAAAGTGATTTTGCTGATACAGATGCTTTTATTAACAGTTTTAAAGTAAAAGTCAATCAAAGACCTATCGATGCATCTGTACATGTGCGAGCTTTTTTGCCCGCGTTGAACCAAAAAGGTGAGATAGATTGGACGAAAGATTCGATTGATGTGACTCAAGAATTAAAAAAATGTGGCTTGAGCGATCAAGAGTTGATGAATCCGTGGACACAGAAAATCAGTGATGAGGTGTTAAATCAACGTATTTTCCGCTGCGAACAGCCTAAAGTGCAAAAACTAATTAAACCCTATCATCCAGAGGATTCTATTTATTGGGAGGCACAAGTTATTTATAGCTGGCAACAAATCTTTAAAGCCAATACTGTGACGCATGTTGTGCATCAATATCGGCCTTTGGTCGGTGGTTCGGTCTATCTTGATGATGGAATAGCAAAAGATCACTGTGTCAACCAGAGCTTTAAAAATGCACTCAACAAAATGCCAAATAAAAATCCACCTTATATGGGGTTGAGTTATATTTTAAAAACGGGAGCAAACTGGGCGAAATCGATTGGTAATTTTAACATGATCATTGAGCGAGATAAAAATGAATTGATTTCACTCTGCTGGAAAGGAAATATACAAAAAATAAATGCAACTCAATTCAAAATCTCAGAGAAAAATTTTAAACCGACAGAGGATGTAAATATTATTTTTGTGCCATTATTAAGATGAGAAAATAATATTATTCATTCAAAATGAAAATTTTAGAAGAAATAGAATAGACTTCTTTCATCATTGTTTAAACTCTGTTTATTTTTTTCCATAGGGAAAAATAATAAGAACTTATGCAAGAAGCCTAATATATCTTTAAAATCACTTTATTGTAAAAATAGACTAAATCAATAGAATTTAAGAGACAGCCAGATCAAATACAAAGTTAATACAGAACTTGGCTAAAAATAGTGATGGATATGATCATACTAATAGGCTCATAAATAACATATTTCAGATAATAAATCCGAAGAGGAACTCATGAGTAAAATTACTTCAAAATTTGATAAGGTTCTCAATACATCACAATTCCATGGAAAGATGGTTCACGAACCAGACTCGAGTACGGAAACTTATCAAAACTCAGCTGATATCACGACACCACCAGCCGACTATATCGGTAATTATCAAAGAAATCGCGGTATTGGTTCTGACCAATATCAAAACAGTAAAATTTATATTGTTGGGAGTGGTATCGCGGGTTTATCAGCAGCTTATTATTTCATTCGCGACGCACAAATACCCGCATCCAATATCATTTTCATAGAACAACTCCATGTTGATGGCGGTTCATTGGATGGTGCAGGTAATGCCCAAGATGGCTTCCTGATTCGTGGTGGTCGCGAGATGGAATTTGCCTATGAAAATATCTGGAACATTTTTCAGGACATTCCTGCATTAGAGTTGCCAGAA
>Ga0099800_1158_pt1 | contig 18424 bp, 13 predicted proteins | sample Uncmet6_SortRC_1_FD_89868 | JGI IMG/M metagenome (GOLD analysis project Ga0099800, IMG submission 89868) | Marine eukaryotic communities from CALCOFI LINE 67, Pacific Ocean - CN11_C50_N6_SortRC_1 | ecosystem: Environmental > Aquatic > Marine > Oceanic | place: Pacific Ocean: Monterey Bay... | reverse complement strand
GTTATGTATAGTACTTTAAATTTACCTTAGACGCAGTTCTTTATTTAGACATCAAAACATAAAAAAATACAGATACTCAAGTTCTATAACTTTAAATCAATAGATTACTTTTTGATTAGACAAATATAATTATCTAAATAATATTGGCAAGTGAATGTTATTGTTCCGCTAGAAATTCAACGTTTATATGTCCATTTACCATTATATAACCAACTGTAACCAACAAATGGTATATACTAATGTGTACATTTAACTTCTATTTTCTGAATTAGAAGGGAAGGTGATGGCATCAGTCAATAATTATTACTATTTCTTATGGTTCTTCTTCAATAAAAATTACATGAATATGGACAAATCAAATGTAAATAAGAATCCTCTACATTAAAATATGTGAATCTGATGATTTTTTCCTAAATTTCACCATTATAATCTAGGATCATGCCCTAGAAATCTACATTGACGACACTTTAATCACACCATAGCATAGTAATACTACAAGTTATGTGGTATCCGAAGTCTGTTTTTCATTTCAGTACCTCTGTTCATATGAACTCGTAGTATATGATGTCATAATGACAGTGGTAGATTGGACTAAATCTACAGTATGATAACGATTTAAGTACTAAGATATTGTTGATTACTAAAATAGATAATATATTTTATAATCACTATATTATAGAGACATCATATCAAGATATAAACGATTGACTCCGCGTGTGAAGCAAGTAAGTATAACAAAACAATGGAAAGTGGACATTTCACTCATCATAGCCAATTACAAAATTTCGAATTTAGTGTTATGATTTGTATACTAGCCATCTTTAGTTTATACAAGACTATTCATAAATCATATCAAATACATATAAAACTGTTATTATATATAGGAGATACATAAGACCGTTATACCAACCATTTGAATAATAGTGCATACATAGCAATATGATCAAGGTCTCCATCTAACCTATCTTTTCTATAGTTTACGGATTCTAACGATGGATTAAGATCACTTATGACACTTTCAACTAAATTATTTGATCAAATAACTAACATAATCAATTTTCATGATATATGATACACAAGTAATAACGCATTTATTTCCCCAAAAATTAGATATTACTATAAAAACGTCAAATTACATAGTTAGATGATAATTTTGATTCTCAAGACCACTGCTAATATATTTACTATATTAGTATAACTTATTCTTCAATGTATATTATTTAAAGTGGTATATTGTAGATTTATATTTCATTAAAAAAAAATTCATTTTTCAAAGTTCCGTAAAATCATATTTTTTGAGTGAAATAAAAGATTCTAAAAACGGAATCGTATTTAATATATCTCATTTCTTACATATATATTATCATAATATAATCATGATCTAAATTAAAATCATAAAATACATTTTTATTTTTCAATAGAATTTTATGTTTGAATGTATATTTCTCGTAATAAAATGATCCAAAATTAATTATTTAAATATTTTTAGATACGAAATATGTATATTTATAATATTTTATGTTAATTTTCATAAATTAGAATAACAAATGTCGATAATTCCCCAATTTAAAATTGAACTCCAGTATATACCCACCGTCAAAGCTTGTTTAAAATTGTCTCAGGTTGACTGTTTTTGTCTCAGGTTAAAGGGGTCGCTGGCAAGTTTTCGTCGTGTTCGCTGTCAAAGGCTGCCGGGACCCTGGTTGGTCCATTTCTCCCAGATTTCCGGATTTAAAGTAAAAACAACACTATTTTCATGTACTAAGTGTTGACTATCATCTTCTTTATTTATATCATTTAATTCATAATCATCATCTTGGGGTAATATTTTAATGTCATCATCTGAGCATACCACCCAAGTTGAATAATTTGCACCATATTGTTCGACTTGTAAAGTATTAGAATTTATTGTGTTCATTGTAGAAAGTTGTTGATGAATGTGTAATTCTGCAATATTAGAGTAAGGTTTTGCCAATGCTTGCAAAGATTTTGGAAATAGTTCAAGTACATGCGGTAATGCCCGCGGATTGCTGCAATAATTGCGCATTTTAAATTGCTTTTTATCAAATTTATTATCAGTTATTGGAATACATTCACGCATATATTGGTGACGGTCATATTTCCATCCCAATAAAATTGCTAATCTGGCAAATGATTGTCCAACAATAGCATCGTCACCACGTGCAGAGGGATCTCTATTCTTGCGTGATCTGTCTTCTGCTCGAATTAGTACTAACTGGCCGATAGGAAGCCAGGAAAAGGAACAAATATCTGTTTTGTTACCTCTATATTTATCTGATGGTGATTGTTGATTAGGATAGGTAATTAAAAAGTTCAGCATCTCACATACAGCGATCCAGAATGCTGTTGCCAACCATACAGGAGCATAGAATGGTAATGATAGTAAAATGCGTGATAATTCGCGCTCCACATGTTGGATTGAAATTTCTGCAGATCGTTCATGATAATTTCTTTCTGCAAGTTTAATTTTAACACCCTTTTCCATAAAAGAATCAATAGTTTTAGTAGTTACCAATGGATCAGCATCCATACGTACCACTTTAACTCTCCCAGTTCCTTCTATTGTAGAATCAATAGCAGCTAAATTAAATTTACCAATTAGATTAGACAGAGCATTACTGAATGTTATTTGATTATGGATTTCTGTCGCGAAAAGTAAGCCTGTTACTTCATCTTTTCCATGCAAAACACTAACTTTGGTGGTGGTCGCATGACCAGCACGCTTAGATGCTGATGCATTTAAGCCTCCAGTTGCTTAATGTCTACATGAATGGTATGACCAGATATGGTAGTTTTTGTAGGAGTAGGAGGTGGTGGCCATGGTGGAATAACTGGATCAAGTGGTGGTCTTGGTGGGACTACTACAGCAGGAGTTACACTCCTATCACCAAGTGAAGTAGAATTTGCAGATTGTTGCGCACGACGTCGTGTACGTCGCTTGCGCTTCATATTGCCAACATCTGCAGGAATATTACCATAAATTTGAAGCGCTATCTTAACATCTTTTAATGTAAATGGAAGATGCGGATTGGCTTGGATGTTAAGCTTCATGGATTTTAAGTTAGGATCTTCAAAGCAGTTATAGAACAATTGAGCTTGTTTAACAGACGATGGGATGTCTTCATCCTTTCTAGCATTGGGGTAGATATTACTAGGTATGACCAAAAACCCAATATTTCCCGATTTTGTCAGGGAAGCACGATGGTTATCGTTACCATCTTTTAGGAGAAATAAGTCTGGAACATAACCATACTCAAAGAATTCTTGTAATGTCTCGGTTTGTGCAGTCGAATCTTTTTCACCCATAATTATTTCATCTGGTTTAAATGAAGACATACATTCTTCGTAGTCTTTTTTCAAGGTTCCAGAAGCTGGTAGATATAGAGGATCAGCTTGAGAGTGAGTAGTAGAAGATTGAGGACATTGCGTACCACCTGAATTAGTACCACCTATGTTGGTACCACCTGATGTAGTATCAGGTCTTATATTGTTTGAATCAGGTGTTTGACGGGAAGGACTATTCTTAAAATTGCTATTTGAAGGACTATTATTTGAAGCATTATCATTATCAGCGTCATCATTATCGTCATTATCAGTATTTGATTGCGGTTTGGCATTACTAGCAATTACGGCTACATTGGTAGTATCAGTAGCAATAGCATTGAATATGTATAATAATTTTAAAACATCAAAGTAAACGTCACCGTTGGCATCTGGTGTAGCATTAATAATAATTTCACCCTTGAATGTAAAAAGCCATCCTGTTCCTTTCTTCATAAGAGTTGCATTTGGATCATATTGTTGTAAAATTTTCATTATTACATTTTCTCCTATTAGATCTATACGAGATTCTTGTCCATAAATGATTAAGTTACCTAGTAAACTATTTAATTTTTCTCCCCTATACACAGTATTTCCAACGCCCTTGTAACTTATATATGTTGGACACTGGTGACAGATTGTGTCAAATTGAAAAGATTTAATGGCCTCTCTATACGCAGCACTAGTATCTCTACTTAGCAGCGCTGCAAAATCGCATCCTGAATCCGATCTGGCTAATAAAGAACGATCCATTTGAGGAACAGGTTTACCATTGATGTTATAAGCAGTATTACTATTATCAGTAACACTCTGAACAGAAAAAGAAGTTTGAATTTGGCCAACTATGGTTGTATCGAAGGAAACTTTTGTATCCTTCTTACTGCATCTCGAACATGTTTTTGTAGAGCAATTAAAAGTGTAGCATCTCCAGCAATAGTTGTTTGGTAATACAGCTGGAGCAATTCTTGGTTTTATATATGCTACTGTTGCCTCGCGGCTTTTATTACCTTCTTTTCTAGCATCATCCAATAATTTATAAATGTCATTTTGACTTGCTATATTTGCACTATCTTCATCTGTATTAGTTTTAGCCTGTTTATTAAGAGGTTTATTTTTATGGCCGTTCTGTTTATTAGATGTGTTATTATTAGTAGTGAATAAGCCAACAGCCTGTCTGAATTGTTCCCATATATTATGGCGTGTTTTAACATGATCTTCAAAAATTTCATTTTTCTTTGTATATTCACCAACAGATATATATGTAACACTATTTTGTAAAATATCAAAGCCTTCTTGTTTTAGATCAGTATATACTTGTTGTTTGAACGAAACTCCATTAGGCATCTCGGTAACTAATCTTCTATAAAATGCATTAATGTGATCAGGAGTAGCGGAAAGACGTTGTAGCATCGCAGATAACTCACTTGGAATGGTCATTGTTTTAAATTCTGCTATGGCAGTGGCCATAATACCTAGCGCTTTTGTTAAAGATTTATAATAGTCTTCAACGGCAGTTGTAGATCTAATGTTGCCAATAGCATCAGTCATAATTTTGTCTAATCTCGTTCGCCATTGTCCCCATAATACAGTAGTGTTGTCGTTGAGGTCCATCACATGTGCATAAATGCTCGAAAAAACATATTTATCACCATCAAATTTGGTTTGAATTTCAGATTTCAAATTCTCGCTACAATGTTCTAATAAAATATTGATGGCTTCAGCATTACTGTCATGAATTAATTTATTAAGTTCGTTCATATTTTTCTGTAAAATTTCATGAGCATGTTTGATTCTTTGACCTCCAGTACCGTAATAAGCTTCTAGTTCTTGCATTTGGCTATGATAAGTTCTTAATGTTTCCCATACTTGATCATTTGGTACTACTACCTCATATGCTGAACTATCCGGAATTGAATTTTCTCGAAGTAATTTCTTAAGAAATATTTTGCCTGTGTTATCAGCTGTGTAAATTTTCAACCCCCTGCTTCTTGTATTTTCACTAGGAGTGATTGCAGAGGTAAACATTAAACTAATCGCAATTTCAGAATTATCAATACCATTTAATAAATCATGTTGTTGTTGTTGTAGTTGAGCTAGTACCTATGTGTATCTTTCTGTGGTATAACAATTTTATTATAATCAACATTCATTGGTTGAAATAATGTAATAATATTTGCTTGTATGTCTGTGATAGTAGTGATATCTGCAGGAAATTCAATGAAGAATAGATATTTGTTATATAGTTTCACTAACATTAAACCATGTTTACAATCTTTATGTGAAGTCATTGTAGCATTATAATGTGCCATATCGTTTTTAAAAATTGTTGGGTTAGCTATAGCATATTCTTCTCTGGTGTCAGGATTGTTCGAACTCTGTACTTTAAGAGCCATTTTTCCAAGAATTTCATTTTTAATTTTCGCGCGATCTTATACAGATTGATTTAGCGTTTGAAATTCATCCTGTGTAACAAACAGTGGCTTTCTGCCGGAATTATAATTTGATTTAGACATTAGAGATATCTCTAATATATTAACCTGAACGTTTTATGTTGATCTACGGGAAACTCTATACCAAAATTATAAAAGTCTCGTTGACTAAAAGGATGAATAGCTCAAGAGATAATTATTAATAATCAGTAGAATTTCTTATATGTAGATTAAATATCAGTCGTAAGTGACAACTTAGATATAATGGTTATAAATTATAAAACGTATTCTGTGCTTTTAATTCACAATGAAACCGGTGAGTAGTTGAGCTGAAATCTCTATTTATTAGCTAATGTTATCACGCCTTGTGAATTCAGTGCCCCTGTTGATATAAACCTTTATACCTGATTAGTAACTTAATAGAATTAAAATTGATAAACATCAGTGTAGATTAATATAGAGTAGTTATCTTCCGGGTAACTTAGTCTCCCTATACACTACTTTTTCCCTTTTTCAATGCTTAATTTATATGAATATGAATAAAACATTTAATCATACTCTCCTTTACTATGGAAGTTAAAATTAATAGTTTTTATAATTCTTTTTTATTTCTGTCTCTCTTATTCTTTGAAATCCTCTTCCGACGCTAGAACAAGGAGAAACTGCGGAGCTAGAGAACCTTCCAAAACCACAAATACATCATATAGGAGGAGAACGAGATAAGTTGCCTGAAAAAGTCAATGATGCAGAATTTAAAGCAATAGTGGAAAAGATGGACAACGACTTACCAGAGAAGTACAAGAAGCAACTACAGAATCTAGTTATGGAGTTCAGAGATATTTTCGTAGTAGATGCAAGTGATTTCGTAGCAGGAGCAATGGATGTACCTCCATATAGTGCAGCCAGCACAGGTACCTTTTACGGTGTTCGACGACCAATGCGTCAAACAGGTACGAAGTTCGAAAAACTGTTAGAGGAAATTGATAAGTGTGTTGAACAGGGTGTACTAATTCCAAGTACTGCTGCGGCTACATCACCTGCATTCGTAGTCTTCGAACCATGGAAACCTCAAGGTAAGCAATATCGTCTTGTAGTGGACTATAGTGTCGTCAATAGGGTTATAGCGAGAGTACCACAAAACACTATTCCGAGAATAAACGATGTCCTAGACTTTGTTGCCAAGTTCAAGTGGAAGGGCGAATTAGATTTGAAGAGAAGTTACTGGCAATTTCCCATTGATGACAAAACCAAGAGACTTCTAGCAATTAGTATTGGTGATGACACATATGAACCAGCAGCCGCACCAATGGGCGAACGGAATATTCCTATTGTGTTCCAGGGTGAACGAAATCGTTTATTTCATGATTTGAGGAAGAATGTGAGAGTATTCATTGATAACGATGTAGTTGCTGCTGATACACCAGAAGAATTGATAGAAACTTATCGAAAAGTCTTTGAGATCGCACGAGCGAAGCGAATGAAGTACAATATTGATGCCAAACTAGCAGTTCAATCAATTAAGATTTTAGGTTATGAAATCAGCGTAGATAAGGATGGTACTCCTGTGAAGAAGATTCCAAGAGATCAACATCAAAAGAAAATATTATTGGAAATTTTCGTACAAAATAATTAATTATTGAGCTGAAATCTCTATTTATTAGCTAATGTTATCACGCCTTGTGAATTCAGTGCCCCTGCTGATATAAACCTTTATACCTGATTAGTAACTTAATAGAATTAAAATTGATAAACATCAGTGTAGATTAATATAGAGTAGTTATCTTCCGGGTAACTTAGTCTCCCTATACATAGTTACATCGAGCGTTTCCGATAAATCAATCAGACTCAACTCACATCTATATCGAGCGACAATCTCCCATCCTGGCCATCAAGTAGATAAGTAGATATCCATGGGGATGGGGATGGATTTTTTGATCTCGTTAAAGTTTCAGTCTGTGCCATCAATTTTTTTGGGCTTGTATCAATTATGCCATAAACCAATGTATTATGATTAATAATGATCTGAATGTGTATAAAATATCGATTAATGATTTTTTTTGATTTAATTCATGAACAAGACTGGTTTTTGAATGAATTTGGAACGGCATTAAATAATGAGGATTTTATTTTTCATTTCATAAATTGTCTAGCGTTGAGTGCAGCAAATACAGCAGAAAATGAAGATGATGTACATAAAAAAATATTTTCATTGTTAGAATCATATATTAGAGAAGTGACGAAATTAGTAGCTTATAAAATTAGTCCAATTTTATCATTAGATATGAAAAATGTTGATTGGTCTTGAAAGTCAATCCAGGATAAATACATTGAAATCAGAATTACAATATTTTATAAAATTTAGAGAAGAATCATGACAAAGATCTGGAAAACCTAAAAGAAATGAATCATATAAACATTTCTTCACAAAAGAATCTTCTGATCAAATAGTATCACTAAATTCGAAATTTTGTATTTGGTCATGATGAGTGAAATGTATATTTTTCAATGTTTTATTGTAATTTTTTGCTTCACAAATGAAATCAACAGTCAATATTTTGATATGACATATCTACGATATACCAATCATGAGATATATTATTCATTTTAGCAATAAATAATATCTTCAAGCCTAAATTATTGTTATAATCCAAATTTAGTCCATTCTACCACTGTCATTATGACATCAAATGATACGAATTCATATGAACAGAGGGACTGAAATGAAAAACAGACTTCGACTATCACAGAGCACACGATATTATTTTAGCATGGTATGGTTAAATTGTCATCAATGTAGATTTCTAGGACCTGGTACAAGATTGTAATGGTAAGTTTTAGTAAAGAATCATCTAATTAAATTAGGAACAAAAAATTCGGACCCCAAATCCCGGAATCCTGGCTGACTGGGGATTCTCGCATGGGAAAAAAGGAATAGGAAACATGAAGAAAAGAAATATTGATATTGTGGTTCTACGTTTGTCCTATTTCATTTTCGGCTTCTTAAATATAGAATGTGATTTCAAATCTCTATGATTTTTTGATATTTTTTTGGTTATGATGATAAATGTAAATCTAAATACCACTTTTAAATTATTATTTCATCGGAATCCGAATTCTTTAAACTTTACAAGGCTTTATGAAACATTTAGTAATGGTATGGTAGTTTTGATACCTAAAAAAGATCGTCTGTTTTGTAGTCATGGTAATCCTTTAGTCTATAGTGGTGCAATAGAACATATAAAAAATGAAAGCAAGCTTATAATCTCTGATATCGTTGAAGTTGATGATAATTCAAAAAATGTTATAGGAATAGGATTTTATAATCCATATAGTCAATATCGTGTTAGATTAATTTGCGCGATAGTTGAAAAACATTTGATGAGTTTTAATGTATTGATAATATTAATCTACTAGACCGGTAAATGCTATATCTTTACGTAGAGTATTTAATTTACCTAACAATTGCACTAATGCATATCGATTGGTTAATGGTGAAGGCGATAGATTAAGTGGGTTGATAATAGATGTTTTGGGTTGGGGTTAGTTTTGGGTAGGTTTTGGGTAGGTTAATAGTTGTGCAAAGTGGAGCATTATAGGAAGAAAAAGTATAGAAAAATTATAGAAGAAGCAGTAAAATGATGCGAAATTTAATTGATCGACGAAAAGTATTTGACATTGTAATAGTTGATACATCCAAATTTGCACCTACTCAATCTTCACTTTCACGTGCTCAAAAGAGGTATTTACAAGTTAATGAAGCCGCATTAAATCTAGTTAGATTTGGTGGTCTATTATTAACTCATTCATATTCTGCTGTAATAACACAAAGAGAAATACTTAAAGATATGATCCGGAAAGCTGCAATTAATACAGAAAAAAATGTACTTTGCTCAAAACATCTGGACCAGGAATTGATCATCCTGTTTTTGTTGGTTATCCTGAAGGTGGCTATTTAACTTCTTTATTAGTACATGTAACTTGATAATGAAAATTGTAACATCATTGATCTTTTTTTCTATTATAATACTCAAATTAAAAATATATATAAAATATTTAACGTAATTTATTTGTATCTACTCAATACTTGGCAAATTTTATTCTTCTCATGGTTCACTCAACAATTTACAACTATCATTATCATTTTTTATTGGAATTTATCATTTCTTTAATAGTTCTTGTTGTCCAATGAGGATTTTGTGACGCATTTTGTGCTTTTTTTAATTCGTCTTGTTGAAATTGTAATAATGTTCCTATCACTGGTACTAATGATAATCTTTCAGGAGCAGATAATGGAAGTGTCATAAATTGTAATATAATATATTTAAGATATGTCATATTGACACCATTGCGTTTTGTAGTACATCGTGATTGTGATAATTCTTTTTCTAATTCTGCTCTTCTATGCATCAATTTTGCTACTTCTAAATCTCTTGCTGTTAAAGCTTCTTGTAATTGAACAAATGCTAATTCTCTAGTATCTTGATATTCGTATATTTTTGCATCCCTCTTGGCTTGTTCGGCAGCTAATTGAAAGATTCTTCTTTCATTAGGTCCACCGCTTACTATCTCTTCTTCCACAGCTGCGACTCTCATCGTAAGATTTTTGACTTCTTCTTCTTTTTGACTTAACATACTGCGACTAATATTAAGTTTCTTTTGATATTCCTTTTGCATTTCTAATATTATTTCAGAGTGTTGCTTTTTCGTAGATTCTATTAATCTTTGGCCATTTATCTGCTCATTTTCAATATGAGCTTTCAAATCTTTTATCTCTTTTTCATATCTTTGATTTTTTTTGTTAGTATCTTTTTCAAAATTATCAACTTTTTGTTTCATTTTTGTCATAGAATTTTCTAAATCACTCATACTTTTATTTTTATGATCCAATTGATTATTTAATCCTTTAATTTCAGCTTCTGCTGTAGCTAATAATGCTACTTTTAATGCGTGATTTCTTTGTGCAGTTTGTGCTTCACCTCTAATTCTAGTAATTATAGAATCTTTTTCTTGCACTGATTCTTGCAATGTAGTTAACCTTTGTTCTAAAAATGTAACTCGTTCAACACTACCTTCATTTTTGATTCTTTCATTAATATTTGTATCATTTTCTTTTATTAATGAATCTATTTTGACTTTACTTTGTCTTAATTCATTATTTAACATTTTATTAGTGGTTTCTATAGATGTTGCTGATGCTGCTAATCGTTCAACTTTAATTAATTTATCACGAGTAATATTCAATTCTTTACTGGTTCGATCGTTCACTTCTTGTAAATTTTTACAAATATTACATACACTATCCAATTCTTTTTCATTTATTTCATTTGCTAAATCTTTAGAAGATTTTAATTCGATTTGTAATGCTTTTATTTTTTCTTCTAAATATTCGGCCCTTTTAGTTTGTATTTTTAATTTTTCTTCAACCTTTAATACTCTTTCTTTTAATGCTGCTTCTGTAGTTTCTTTCAATGCTTTAATTGATTCTACTTGTTGGCTAGCTTCAAAGGCTGTAGTACGATATTTTTCAATTTGTAATTTTATTGCAATCTGAATTTCGTCACTATCATTGTTTAAAGAAATAGAAGTACTTGGTAATAGTGGATGTAATGATGACAATAGTGATGTGGAAGATGGTATTTCATCACTGTTGCTTTCATCATTATTATTAGCAATATTATTATTAGAAGTATTAGATGCTTTAAATTTTAAATTAGTAATTTCTCTCTGCAATTGATCTATATTTAGTTTCATTTTACTTTGTTCATTCATACATAGCATTTTCAATGAATTAAAATCTAAACTAAGTACTTCATCATCTTCTGGCAATAGTTGTAATGATAATGCACCTTTTGGATCTGGTAATGCTTCTATCAACTTTGAGGGTGTAATGTCTTTTATATATTCAATTAGTTCTTTACGTTCGTTTAATAATCGTCGACCAGCTTTACTAATGCCTCCAATTTTTTGTTCTAATCCTTTCATTCTTTTATTCATTTTCATACACAATTGCATAATTTCATCTTTACTTATTTCGTCAAGCGCTTTGCCATCTGGACCAACAATGACTTTTGCAGCGGAATTATTACCAGAAAATTTTACGGAAGATGTTGCCGCTGAAGATAAAGTGTTAAACATAGAACTCATTGATGCTGAAAAATCCGATGCCATTTTTTGAGCGTCTGATATAGCACTACTTGGTGTTCTTAAATTATTATTATTATTATTATTCCCATCAATGTTATTATTTGCAGGAGTAGACATATTATAAATCTAACACACACAAGAGATCACTGAAGCCTCCAGTTTGTTGTGTATACAGACATTACACCGACACCCTTTGCACCATGACAACAGCTACATTAATTTATCCTATTTTAAGATTATAATAACAACCAATAAAAGATAAACCTTAGCTGTTTTCTTTCTACATTCATATTGTGTATCGCATTGCAAATATAAATGTCCCAAGTTATTAAGTCTGACCGCAGCAATGCAATTACTGCTGATCCTATCAATTCTTCTACGGCGAATAATAGATTTGATACTGACTTTGACAGTGGCTCCGCAACAGTTTTAAAACTTAAATCATTTAATTCATCCAATGATAATCACGTGAATAATACTGGAGAAAATTTTAGAGCTAATGAAACGAAGTTTGTTGATCCTTCATCTCCTCAGACAAGGAGTAGCGTAGAAGATTGCGATAACCACACTAATTCAGAGCAAAGTTCCATTCAAAGCCATGATAGCGCCGAAGACGCTGGCATACACCATAATGCTCAGGTTCTTGACCTTTCCAACCTATCTGATGAAGAGATACAGATGGAATTGGAGAGAAGATTTTTGGCTACACAAGACAATGGTAATCTACAGCAAAGCTCAGTTCCCAACGGATATTTCCACCAATATGGCTCCCAAAATTCAAACAACAATCGCCATTTTTATCAGAATGGTGGAAGTCATCCGTTCCCTTTCCAAGCACCACCTCCATTCCACTCCGGAGGTCCCTTCGCACCACCGCATGGGTACCAAATGCCCCTGGTATCCAGGTCACCAACCCCATCCCATCTATCCGGGTGAATACTCTAGAGAGAGTATGGGTTTCCATCAAATGCATCAAATGCACTACATGCCTCAAAATGAGCGCTTCACGCCTTCCATCCATTCCCACCGTCAGCGATGCGACCAACACATCGGCCCTATGTACCACCAGTACCAGAGCCACAGCATGCCTGAAGCAAGCTACCCCCAAGGAGTCGGAAGACACCCACAACATCAACAGCATCACCCTGTAACTGCTTACGATGAACCTCGCGTGCCTCATGAGTCGAATCATCCACTCATCGACAACGACACGAGTACCCCACCTGCTTCCATCCCCGCACCCCCCGTCGATCAAGCAGTGATGACTAGAAGCTCCTCTACTACCGTAACTGAACCATCATCTACAAAACAAGAAGATCCAGGACCAAAAGATACAAGTGGTTCAGGAAATGATGATCAAGAAAATAGTAGCAACCACAATCCTCCTTCCGGTAAGGACACCTCCGACACCTACGGATCCGGAGAAGGAGGTGGAAGAGGAAGTGGAGGTGAAAGTAGTAGTGACAGCGAATCGGAGAGCAGTGATGATGAGTCCGACGAAGACAATCGAGCTAGCGATAGATCCAGACGAAGAGGTAGAACAACTACAGCTGGTACAAGAGAATAAAATAGAAGCTATGGAGGACGGGGATATGGAGCTCGGAGATGGATGTTTCAACTGTGGTAGCATCCAAGACCACACCAAGAAGGCACCTAAAGCACTGAAGGAATCCGTGCTGAACGGCAAGACTAAATTATGCATGCGTAAGAGAGAAGGTGGATGTTCGAAGACCAATCCGACAGACGCCGAGAAGAGGGAAGGAGCTCGACATAAGGAAGCATTCGACAAAAACAAACCTTCATCCTCTAAACAAGAGAATGTAATGAAGGGACTGGAAGGAAAAAATTTTCGGATACCCTAACTTCGACTACCGTCGACCCCACTTTTTTGGCAATTTTGGTGTCCGAAAATGAAAAACGAGACCAAAATTTTGGAAGGGCGTATATCAATGGATTTAACTTATTTTCGATAAAAAATTTTCAATTATATAATTTAATACGATTGTTTTCCAAAAATGTTTTTAATTTTTTATTTAAATTATTTTTGATTATATTATAAGCTGGTCTTTTTTTCCAGAATTTTTCCTTCCAGTCCCTTCATTGCATTCTCTTGCTCTAAAGCCAAGACAAGTGTAGCAGCAATATCAAGCTGCACCCCTAGTACAAGTGACACTGGCCCCGCTCTCGAAACCGTCCACACCGCCCAACAAATGAATAAAGTGTTTTTCGCAGCTCTAGCCTCGCAACAAGGAGATGGAGTAGTAGTAGATATGAACAGTGAGTCATCCCATTATGGAGACCTCCCATCTACTGAGCAACAAGCACTGAAGCGAGACGTTGATCACCACAAATCACTATGCATTCAGCTAACAGGAATGATAATGGACGTGAGCATTACAATGGGAGGGAAGAAAGTGGCTTCTACCGGCCTTACGGCCTTACTAGATACAGGTAACCACGACACCTGGACCATGAGCAAAAAGTGCGCTGAAGATAAATTTGGTAGAAATTGGAAGGACCATGCTTCCATTGATGCAGATAGAGGTAAGGGATATAGTCCGTGGAGCGGAGATGTAGCTTTACCAAATCTGTTCTTCAATATGAAGTATGCTGCACTAATTGGGAAAGTACAATTCAAAGGCGAAGCCAGAGTATATGTATCAGAGCAGGACTTTAACTACGACATAGTAGCACCAGTACAGTTCGTGATGCACCAGGACGTGCTATTAGCATGCTGGAGCAGAGCATCGTCATATTCCAAACCAGAGTTATTACCAGCCCCAGAGGACAATGCGGTCCGTGCACCGTTCGCAGAGGACGAACCTAAATTCTCTGAACTGCCTTTCCATATAGGAGAATCAATCTCTAACCCCCTTTTGGCTCATGTCAGCCTATCTGACATACTAGATGAACAGATAGCTTCAATGCAACAGACCACCACATTCCATGCTACAAACGATCTATTCTTGCAACCTAGACCGGTCCACGCACCTTCGGACGTATTCACGTATCAGCCGTGCAGACACCCGCTGTAAGCGAGTTCGGTACCACCACTGCCCACGTCTACGAGTTTTCTGATGCCCAACCAAAGTACAAAGAACTCGTGAAAAGGTACAGCGACCCAGACAACGGTATTTTCTCTGCTACGCTAAGAAGGGAACCTGCGAAGCTTCCGCCTTACAGAGTAGAGTTGAAAGATGATGCAGTGCTGCAAGGGCACTCGCATCGGCCTCATTCAGCGGCAGACAAGGCCGTTATTGAGGAAGTATTTGGAGAGTTGATAGATAAAGGAATTCTAGTGAAGATATATGATGCCCAGTTCTCCTCCCCAATCCACGTTGAGCGCCAGCCCAACCGTGACCCTAGACCAGTGATCGATTTTAGAAGACTCAATACAAACGTGAAATTCTTTGAACGCCCAGTTCAAGGATGTGCACAACGCATTAGAGCTCTACTACCGCTATGCAAAGTATTCAGAACCTTTGACCTGACCAAAGGATATTACCAACTGCCGATGGACCCTAGCTGCCAACTCTACTTCGCGATAAGATGCCATCTAGGTACCTTCCAGCCAACTAGACTTTTGATGGGAGATTCGAACGCAGTCGGATATTTCCATAATGTGATAGGTGTTGTTTTCAAGGACGTTGATGGGTTAGTACACTACATAGACGATGTCGTCATAGGTTCAGAAAATGACGAGGAACACCTCAAAACGCTAGAACACTTCTTTGATTTATGTAAGGAACATAAGCTACTCCTGAAACCTAAGAAGAGCTTCGTAGGTTATCCAGAAGTCACCAGCATGGGAGCAACTATCTCCGCTGCTGGTTATCGCCCTAGAGAAGGAATAGCAGCGAAAGTAGAGCAATGGCAATTTCCTACATCAGCCTCAGACATGCGGTCATTCCTAGGTCTGACTAACTACTTTAGAGATTACGTCCACGGATATCACAACAAAAGTAATCGACTCCAACAGTTATGTAATAATTGGAAAACCCCTACTGAAGAAGACAAGAAGGACTTCGAGACACTCAAGACAGCATTAAGAATGCGCAGCGATTACATGTACCGAGGGAAGACTTGGTCGTATACCTACATACAGATAGTAGTGAAGTCGGCATAGGTGGCTATTGTTTCCAAATATGCCCGGAGAGCCGCAAAGAGTTACCCCTCAGGTTTATATCCAAGCGATACAGCGAGACAGCGAGAAGATGGAATACCACGGAGCAAGAAGCTTTCGGAATATACCAGTCAATAGCTGCTTGCGCAGACCTACTATTAGGTAGAACCTTCATCCTTCGTACAGACCACAGACCACTAGTGTTCATGGATGACTCCATGAAGAAGAAAGTAATGCGATGGAGAATAGGTTTATTAGACTTCCACTTCGTAGTGGAACACATAGCTGGAAGAGCTAACGTGATAGCAGATTTCCTATCTAGGAACATCAAACACCACCCTATGGTAGCAGCATTTGCCATAGACGAGCAGCCCGAGGAAGTACTACTCGTGGAACCCACTGCACCAATCACCTCGAACGAGACAAAGAAAGTAGATGAAGTGTTCGACGATCATCCAATCATGGACGTGTTAAGACGTAGATTGCAATCGCAAGCAAACGCTGAACAAGAGCTAGCAGACGTACTACCAGAACGTGAAGACGGAGAGATAGACGAGACCTTCTCCGACCTGTTGAAACCAACAGATAACGCACTTCAATCCATCAAAGACACTGATGACTACACTAGAGAACAAATCATCGAGATGATCCAAACCGTGCACAACAAAGATATAGGACATGGAGGCTTCAGTAGAACATTCGACCTACTATCACAGAACGGTAAGACCTGGCCTAGTATGCGCCACCACATAAGGGATTACATTATAGCATGTCCAGTCTGTCAAAAGACCAGCCGGCTATACAAAGAGTTACCGTCAGAAGCACACCATCTATGGTCTAGTAAAGCCTTTACAGTGCTTCAGATGGATGTCATTAAGAATGTGACAACTAATAAAAGGTTTAAACATATCCTAGTCCTCGTTGACTGCTTTTCGCGCTATGTAGTCCTATATCCGCTTATGACAGAACAAGCAGACGAAATCATAAAGTGCTTAGGCAATTTTTTTGGACACTATGGTCGTCCAAGAATAATTGTATCCGATGGAGCACCGGGATTCAAAGCTAATATTACTAAAGCATTTAGCACTTATTTTGGCTATAGAATTAGTATCACTGACCCCTATCGCCCTACTGCACATGGTATCGTAGAACGCACAAACCAAGAAGTACAGCGTCATTTGAGAGCGCTGGACCTCGAATCTGAAAGGGAATGGGTTGACCTATTGCCATTCATCCAACATATCCTCAACCACAGTGTATCAACGGTTACAGGATACCCCCCATCAGTAATCATATTTGGTCGCAGAACCTTAGCCGCAGAGCTACTAGCAGATCTAGACACAGATAGCGAGAATGGTACAAGAATGCACCCAGCTGAAATTGAACAGTTGAATTATGACGAAGCCCTTACTTATGTAGGAGAACTAGATGCGAGACTTGCAAGAATAAGAGAACGATCTAACCAACACCTAGATAAGGTACTACTAGAGAAAATTGACAGCACCGCACCTACTGAAGGAAGACTAACTGCTGGACAACTAGTATTGTACAAACCAGATGAAACTGCTAATAAAGAACGTAAGAAACTAGCACCTCTCTGGCATGGACCCGCAGAAGTGAGTAAGAAGGAAGGAGATAGATTAAAGCTTATTGACCGTACTACTGGTAGAGAATTCAGTAGAATGGTAGATCAAGTAAAGATATTCATACCTGGTAAAGAACCAGAACTATCCGACCTTTTAAATGCTAAAGACACAGATGATGACGTAGTCGTAGGAGTAGCAAGCCACTACCCCCTAAAGGTTAAGCAAAGCACTAACAAAAGTGACGTCTTTTTCGACATGAAGATCAGAACTAGAGACAACCGTACTGTAATTAAGCATTTACCTTATGCATTGGTTAAACACCTGAAAGTAGTACAAGACTACTTGTGGTCTATTACAGCTTTAAACCGCTTAGTTCCTAAAGAAGTTAAGACAAGAACTTCTAAGAAAAACGTGTCTACCACTGCTGTAGTATAATTCGTATGAAGTGATTACTGTGACTAATCACGCAATTTTGAAGATAATGTAGTTCACATATTAATTTATTTATTTATTTTATCGATATAGAACCGCGAAGAAAGTAACGGCTCTATATCTAAGAGGGGATGTGTTGTGTATACAGACATTACACCGACACCCTTTGCACCATGACAACAGCTACATTAATTTATCCTATTTTAAGATTATAATAACAACCAATAAAAGATAAACCTTAGCTGTTTTCTTTCTACATTCATATTGTGTATCGCATTGCAAATATAAATGTCCCAAGTTATTAAGTCTGACCGCAGCAATGCAATTACTGCTGATCCTATCAATTCTTCTACGGCGAATAATAGATT
>Ga0099800_1157_pt1 | contig 18462 bp, 20 predicted proteins | sample Uncmet6_SortRC_1_FD_89868 | JGI IMG/M metagenome (GOLD analysis project Ga0099800, IMG submission 89868) | Marine eukaryotic communities from CALCOFI LINE 67, Pacific Ocean - CN11_C50_N6_SortRC_1 | ecosystem: Environmental > Aquatic > Marine > Oceanic | place: Pacific Ocean: Monterey Bay... | reverse complement strand
GAATGGGTCAAAGGAGTCATGACGAAGGGGGTCGTGGAGAGGATCTGGAGGGTTGGGGTGGGCAGGGGAGGGGAATGGGATACCGAGGGAAGGTGAGTTATGGAGATAGATTTTTTCAAACCCAAGATTCGGAATAGATCGAGACGGGGTAAAAGCACAGCACAAAGGATAGCTAACGACCTGGCCGGTCATCGCTCCGCTCTCCTCCCTGCAGATTTGGAGTCTCGGAATTGAAGGTTGGGTGGAAGTGGGAGGAAAGGACGCTGGCGTTCTGGAAGGACGGGAAGGAGGTTGACATGAAGAAGAAGGACGTCAAAAAGAAGGAGGGGGACAAGTGGGAACTACAGGACTTTGTAATCTGGGGAGGGAGGATGCTGAGGGAGGCGAAAAAATCAAAGAAGTAGTCACATTGCATCGTTTGGGAAAACAAAATGTTTGTTTCTCTGTCTTCCTCGCCTTCTTCAATCAATCCATGCCCCCCAATCAAGCTTTCTTCTTGCCTCCGTCCTTATCTCTTCTCAGCGCCTCCCTCTCCTCAAGCACCTTAATGTAGTAACCGCTCCCATTCCACGCGCAGCTGAAGCAGATGACAAACACGAAGATGAAGTGGCTCCTCTTGTGATGGAAGAAGAAGCTGGAGAGGAGCATGGTGAATGACGCGAACGCAAGGTGGCAAAGCATGAAGACGAACTTCTGGAGAAGGTCGTTTTCTCCGAGCATTGAGAAATACTTGCGACCACCTATCCGCTTGACGTGCTCGAAGAGGGTCGTCTTGTTGGAGGATCGCGTCCTGAGGACGAGGAAAACCCAGACGTAGTAAGAGCAAAGCCAGGGTAGGTAAAAGTAAACCATCGTGTCCTTGAAGAGGCGTGACTTGGGGACGTCCATGCAGCCGGCGGGGGGACACACGGTGAGCTCGGGGGTGGAGTACCAGCGCATCCCGAATGTTAAAAGCATGGGGCTCGTGTGTATGAAGGCCGACGTCATGTGCTGGGCCGAGTGGAAGATTAGGGAGTTGTTGAAGGCGAGGACGCTCCAGGCCAAGGGACCGTTGGCGACGGTGAAGAGGACGACGAAGAGGTCGGGGGAGTGGGGGGAGAAGAGAAGGAGGTAGAGGGAGAGGAAGTTGGCTGCGTAACAAAAGTCGTAGAAAAGGTAGTGCCTCCCGGTCCCGTCAGTCTTCCATAAGTACCAGCGGTAGCTGAGCATGGTCACGCACTTTGGGACGTGCCACATGTAGAACCGCGACGGAAAGTGACCAAATATGTAGGCCGTGAGCGCGACGTTAATGACAGAGAACGAGTAGATCATCTTGTCTTGGAAATTTACTCTAATCCCTGAGCTGCTGGGAACCTCCTTCTCGTTTGGGGTCGCCTTTACCGGTTCATTGGCCTTGACCTTGGGAGGTTCTTCCACCTCCTCCTTCTTCTGTCTGTCTCCCGCAGTGTTCTCTTTGTAGTGCTTCAGGGCGTTTTGAATATCAGCATTCTCTTTCCACCACATCTTCCTCATGTCCAAGCCAGAAGACGCTGAGCTCAAGGTCTGCACAGCAGAGGACGCTGAGGAATTCGACATGAAGAACCAGACGAGGAGAGGAGCCGACATGAAGAAAGCCTCAAAGGCGGTTGGGGCAACTCGCTCGTAGGCAGACGACGCGGTTGTCTGAGTTGGAGAAGGGGGGGGGATGGGGGGATGGGGGAGAGGAGGAATTAGCTAAGACGCACACACACAGTCATTATTAGAACGCCATCTGACTGTCTTCGATATACTCACAGGGATCTCCCAGTCAAACTTATCCATGTGATCCTGCAAGATGCTCTGCTGTTTTGCACACCAATCGAAGAAAACAGTTACAGGTGTTGGTCTCTCATTTTCCGCTGCCGACGACCAAAAATACGACATAGGGAAACTCTAGCGTCGGGTGATGTTCTGGGTGTCAGGAAAGCTTCGCAAAAGCCTTTGCTTAATATTTGATAAAAGTGAACAAAGAGCCGACAATCTATCTCCACAATCCCCTTGGACTTGACCCTGAACCTTATTATCCCCTCCTATTGGCCCCCAGAACGCTCCAACTCTCCAAATGCCACGTGGACGGAAGGGCGTTCGACGGCGCTCTTCCCCGCAGCTTGAAGCAATGAATGAGGTACGTTTTCTACTGCTCTACTGGGCGGGCGCTTCAGTGTTTCCCTCCCTCCCTTCCAACTGCCTACCTTAATCGCTTTCGCCATTGAGTCTTACACCCCATTTCCTAATCTTTGTTTGTTCCTCCCAGCACAACTCGATAATAACTCTCCTTCTCTCAAACTCAAGATTCCTCCTTGTGGTGGTGGCAATCCTGACGGTGTACATAACCAATCAAGGAGCATCCGACCCTCACACGCGAATCAACCAAGAGCAAGATGGTGCGTGGCCCTTCAGTGCCGACCCAGAGTACAGCAACGTTTATACCAACGAGGGGGCTGAGGACCCCAAACTGCATCCCTTCAAGGAGGCCACCCAGCTAGGCCTCAAGGCGGCGCAGCAAGGGGACCAGGCTTCCGCCCTCGGTTACTTCAAATTGGCGCGCAAGCTCGACCCGACAAGCTCGGAGGGGGCCATGAACCTTGGGGTCTGCCTCATGAGGAGCAATCTATTGGATGATGCCCTGAACCAGGTGAGAGGGCCTCGACACAACTTTGAGGGCGGCACGACGGACAAAGCTGTTTGAGTTCGAAAGGTGCTAAGATGAAACGAGCTGCGCGGTTCTAAGCACTTACCCGACCCTTCGAGCGTCGCTCCACTTCTTCCGCTCTTCCTAACTCCTCCCAACTTCTCCCAACTCCTCCCAACTTCTCCCAACTCCTTCCCACAGTTTACAGAAGCAAAAGCACTCCACAAGCATAGAGACGATAAAGCTCTCGAGACCAACCTAGAGGCAATACACCAACATCTCGATTACCGAACGAAGTTACGTGAGAGCAAGAAGCAACAGACAGCACAACATCAAGGACAAATGGATAGTGCGAAGCAGAATGGTACGAAGAAGAAAAAGAAGAAGAAGAAAAAGAAGACAAAGAAAAAGGACGGCATATCGGCTGATAAAAAAGAATAAAATTTACATGAATGTGTGAAGGATATTCTCAAGAAATTCCACTTTTCCAAACTGGATCCTCTCCAACGTACACCCCTGAATTTTTCATATTTAGAATCATTATCATGCTGAATACGTTTATTGATAAGTCCGCAGCGTACATGGAGGACAAAATGAGGTAAAGTAATGCTGCTAGAGTCGCATGCGCCACGTCTCTGAGAGAAAACAGGGAGACACCAAAGCAGACGAGAGAGAGGTGTTTCACTCTCATCCCAAATAGCCAACTCATCCCAGTCCTCAACCGCTTTCTTAACCCCCTCTCTTCCTACCGTACCCCCCACCATCCTCCCAACCTCAGTTCTCCCCCATTCAATCTCCCCACCCCTAGCCTTCCCTGTTACGTACTCCCATCCAAGTTCAGTCTTTGCTTCTGTCTCAACCCCGCAAACCTGTAGTTCCACATAGACGTTCCCCCCCATATCTTCAACTTGAATTCTAACCCCCCCCTCCCCCTTGTCCATTATTTCAACAAATCCCCCCTCGTTTTTAATCTCTCTAAGTTCCTTAACACTCTCCATAAAGACGATCCTATTAACATCTCTCATTCTTCTTCTAACCTTCCCCTCTTCCTCACCCTTCCTTCTCTTCCCCCCCCCCCCCAACATCTTCGCCTCTAATACCCTCCCTCCAATACCCGTCAAGTCCTCTCCCAAAGTCTTTCCAACTCCGTTTTAACCCTCCATCTCTATCCCCCCATCCTCCTCCCCCATCACCAACAAGTATATCTAAAGCACCCCGAACATCGTGGTCACGTAAAGATGGACACATGAATGCACGGGTACCCCAGAGCTCACCGGAGATTCGGGACACCTCCTCAACCCAGGTGTCACCCTCACACCACTCCCTGTGACAGTGGATTAGGGCTTTTTTTGGGGTTTGGTATTGGAGTTGTTCGGGGGTGGGGTGGGGTGGGGTGGGTTGGGGTGGGGGGTTAATTATTGGTTTGAAAAAACACACACAACAACACACCTCGTAAACAACCCTTCTATCTCCCTCCCCACCCCACCTCTCTCTATCTTTCTCTCTATCTCCCCTCCCTCATTCCCCCCCTCTCTTACCTTGGTTAATTTTCTCCACATGTTCCTTCCCTTTCCCTTCACACCATATCCCGATAGCATATGCGATCTGTCCGCTTTTCAAGTACCTTGTTAAGTGCCCAGTTAACACGTGACGTCGCTCTTGGTAGGATAAGGTGGAGGTTTGGAGAAGACGGGAATTTGGCGTCATTATTGGAGTCGTTGTTGAAGGGGTTGAGGGATGGGGGGGGAGAGGGACGGAGTATACTGTTCCTCCTTTTGGTTTTGTTGTGGTGGTATTTGGGGTTGAGGTGGTGGTGGAGGGAATGGAAGAGCTGAGCGTGCGACGAGCGTGCGACGAGCGAAGCGAGGAGAGGAGAGGGTGTGACGAGCGAAGAGTGAGATCCTGAGAAGGGTAACTGCTGACCCATTCTGGACATTGGGGAGTACCAAGGCACCAACGCCACCACCACTACAACCACCACCACCACCACCACCTCCACCACCTCCACCAGCCAATCTCACCTTGTGGTTGTTGTCGGGATAGTTGTGGTGATAGTTTGTTTGTTCTCCATTTTAATCTCCTTTCCATTCTCATTTTCAATCTTATCATCTTTAATATCATTTTGTACCTCATCTTCACCAACATAATTCCATAAGAACGTTAGGAAATCACCAGTCCATGCTAATAAAAGAGGAGGGAGTGGAGCTACGAGGAGACTACCCTCCTCTGTTCTACTTAGAGGGAGAGATTCGTAGCGGTAGGAGGATACAGGGTTAAGAGAGGACATCAGCAGAATATAGTGTCGTAATTAAGGTAAAAGAGTGTTGGAATTATGAATATTTGGGGTAAAAGAGAATAGGATTGTGGAGCAAAAAATAAATATTTTCGATCTCATCAAATCCCAAAATGGGGCTTGAACTTGAATACGTAATATCACCTGAGTCACATGTAGCGGAATTGTGAGTAAACTTACGTCTCCATAACCACTCACTCTTACTTCTAACCTCCTCATCTCACCTTATCTATACCTTTCTCAAACACTTTCCACACAGCTCGTGTTTAATATGCCACTCCCTCTGTTCTCTGAACGCTCTCGTAACAAGCTGCTCGCATGTCTTCTGTTCTCCCTGTTTATCCCGCTGGTTAGATTCTCCCAACTCCTCCAAGCGCTGTCCAGCTTGCAACCTAGATCTGTCCTCCTCAACCTCCACCTCTACCTCCACATCGTCGCAATACACACCGTCAAGACAGGGTTTACCAGTGGTAGCCCCACTTTTGACAACTCAGCCTTTGGCTTACAGGGTTCTGAGGAGAGTCAAGGTGAAGTGCCCCGTCGGTGAGAAGTTCTGCGGTTGGAGGGGTGATTACGGTGACCTTCAAAGGCACATGGTAACGGCCGAGCACGGGGGGGAGGGGGGGAGGGGGGAGGCTAAGGGTGGGGACGGGTGTAGTGATGGAGAGGGTAAGGAGGAGAGTGAAAGAAAAATTGGAGACGCTACTTCTACAGACGAGTCGTCTAACGCGACAAGAGACGCGTACAAGGAGCAGGCTGACGGACTGTTCAGCGGCGGTAATTACCTCGAGGCCCTCGAGCTTTACACCTCCGCCATAAGCCGGTTCGGAGGTCCGACGGCTGACCCTGTTTACCTCTCTCGAGTCCACGGGAACAGGGCGGCCGCTAGGTACATGGTGGGGATGTACAGGGGCTGCGTGGAGGACTGCGATAGGGCCATGATGCTAGACCCTGGATATAGGAAGTGCATAACGAGGAGAGGGAGAGCGCTTAGGGATATGGGAGAGTTTGAGGAAGCCGTGAGACGAGCTAGGCAAGTGGAGGACACCGCAGAGGGGGCTGCAGAGCTGGCGAAGTCCAGACAGGTAGAGCAGCAATTTATGAGAGGGGTGGACATGCTAGATAGGAGGGAGTACGGTCCCGCGAAGACCGCCTTCAGCGGTCTCGTGACCCACAACAGTTCGCCCAGAGTTCTCCTCTCCCTAGCCCGGTGCGAGCTGGGCCTGGGGAACGTGGACCGGGCGGCGAGGCTGTCGCTGCAGGTGAACAGGGGGGGGGGTGCAGGCGGAGGCCATGGAGGTGGGGGGCTTGGCGGCGCTAATGAGAGGGGACTTTGATAGAGCTTGCATGATGTTTAAGGAAGGGAGCAGGTTGGACCCTGATAATAAGGGAAACCAGGACGCAGGTAGAAAGGGTAGGATGGCCAAGAGCGTTTGGGCCGAGGCCATGGTAGAGAAGGGGAAGAGGGAATGGGAGAGGGTGGTAGAGCTGCTGAATGTTATAGAGGACTCCATTAAAGATATCATCGTTCAAGGGTCCGAGCTCGAGAGCATGATATACGTTGAGAGGGCCAAGGCCAGGCTCCGGATGAAGGACTTCGAGGGTTCCCTGAAGGACTCTGGGTACATCCTTTACTCCAAGGAGGACAGCGCTGAGGGGTGGGTCGTGAAGAGCAGGGCGCTCATGGGACTTGGGAGGGAAGAAGAGGCGATGGAAGACCTAAGGAGGGTCATGGAGAGCTGGGGGGCGGCGGAGGAGAGGGTTAGGGAGGTCTGGGAGCAGCTAGAGTTCGCGGTGAGGAAGAAAAATAGAGCCGACTACTACGCTCTCTTTGACCTGCCCTCGGTCTGCTCAGAGATGGAAATCAAGAAGAAATATAAGGTGAAAGCGCTGGAGCTCCACCCTGACAAATGGATGGAGGCTACTACGGAGGATAGGGCGGGCGCTACGGAGAAGTTCAAGCTTTTAGGCGAGGGGCTGGAGATCCTAACGGACGACTTCAAGAGGAGGCTGTACGATGAAGGGTACGATAAGCAGGCGATAGAGGACAGGGTGCAAAGGGCGGAGAGGGCGGCGCACCACAGGACAGGATACCATGGACACCACGGGAGCGGGTGATGTTTCAAATTACATATAGACACAATTTTGACCAAAAAATACAGTGCCTCTGTTTAACCATTCTACACAAAGTCCTTGAGGTCGTCCTCTATTTTCATCTTGGTCATGGAGCGGTCGACAATGTAGAGCGCCGTAGCCTCCGAGTAGACGGTCTTGCCGTCAAGGCTCTCGAGCCTCCCCTTGAGCATGACCTTCCTCCTCTCAATCTTGTCCAGCTTGATCCTCATCACGGCCTTGCTCTTCTCTGGGAGGGGGGACCGGTAGTTGATGTTGAGGTTGGCGGTGTACCCCATCATGCCGCGAGAGGCGATGAAGTAGGCGAAACCAAAGGCATCATCGAAAAGGAGGCTCGTTATTCCACCGTGGATCACCCCCTTGTGTCCGTTGGCCTAATTGGGTTGGACGGCGGGGGAAAGGGGGGGGGGGGGGGTTAAGAGCTAAAAGGCCGCCAACCCACCCAACACCTCCACCCTCCCTCTCACCTTGTCCCCAAACTCCAAGTCTGCCACAATGACCTCAAAGTCTGTTTCCTTTTTTCCCCCCGTATCCTTGTCGATCTCAGTCGGCGATCGGTAGACGTTGTATTTTTTGACGCAGCTTTCGTGCAAAACGTTCTCGTATATGGCGTGGTTTTTCTTGAAGCTCGGAGGAGGAGGGATTCTCCTATATGAGGGATCTGACTCGTAGTCGAATAGGGACTTCGGGGATGAGCCGAAGACAGAGCGAAGCGCCGAAGTTGCCACCGGTTTGGAAGCTGCTGGCTGCTTTGCAGGGAGAGCCCACCTACCATCATTTGCGGAGCCGCTCTCTGCCGACGCATGGCTAGATTGCAACAGTAGCGGAGAAATCAGGGCTGATACGGCCACGGTTGTTCTAAGTGAGTGTCTGAACATCTAGCTTTGCTTTTGGGTTGAAGTTGTTGACGTAGGGCGTGATTTTCAGGAGAAACTAAAACTCACTACAATTTTTCTCTCTTTCTTTGTGAACCCCAAATACAGAGCTAACAATGTCCATCAATTTGGGCGTAGGACCACCGCCGTCGCTGGACTCGGTTTCTAGCGGATCTCGTGCGTTCCCCTCGGTAACGTCAATCGCATCGAACACCACCACAACCACAATTGTCCAAAACCCTGAGACTAACAGCCGAAAGGGGAGAAGGCATTTGAATAGAGGACCGCTTCCGAAGCACGATCCTACTGAAAATACAGAACAGTTAAGAATAAGGCAGTCGTTCTCTGCGACGTCGTTCCTCTCTATGCGCTCCTTGCCTTCAAATCTCAAACCTGGCAACATCTCCAAGGCGTTGACCAAGAGAAAAGAGGAGAGGGGGGGAGCCGGGGGTGGCGAGAAGGCGCTGGGAGGGGGGGGTTCGATAGTGAATACAAGAGGCCGCCCAAAGGCCTCAGATTTCTTGACGAAGCAGAAGATGAACCTCTTCTCTCACACGAAATACATGGAGGTAAGACATGAAGCAATCCGGAGGTGCAAAGAGACGCCCGGACCAGCGGCGCAACCCCTTCACTAATTCAACCCTTCCCGCAACTCGCCCGCGCCCTTCGCATGCCCCGATTCTCGCAGTCTGACTTTCATATTCATGGCGACAAAAACAAGGCCGAGGTAAAAATGAACAAACTGAAACAAATGAAAATAAGCGAGTCCGCCTTCAAGCCCGGAGGCAACCGGCGGCTCTTAAAACACGAGAGCTTCTCTGCCAAAGGCCATGACGTCGAGTCCTTCCCCTACTCAAGCAGCCCCTACGATGAGAGCAGGGAGTACTGGTACAAGGTGAAGAAGATGGAGGACGCCAAAATTTTGGCCGGGAGCTTCCGGGGGAGCAAGCAGAAGCTCAACTCCAACAAGATCAGCTACCTCCCGGAGGTCGTCAAGCTGCTCTTCAAGGAGATCAAGGCTGACTGGGGGGACTCGAACTTTCAGGCGTCGACAATCGACGATGACCTGAGGCCGCACCAGGAGAAGGTGCTTTTCAGGTTCCAGAAGGACACCATCGACTCCCACTCAGCCTTGAACAACTACATGACGGTAATGGCAGAGACGAACGAGAATGTTGAGAGAGGACACTTGAAGAGGGAACCAGGGATGTGGGGTGTAGAGGACCGGGGGGGGTGGATAGAGTTCTGCTTCTTCATAGCAGATTGGTAACTACTCATACCACGCTATTTGTCACCAAACGAGACGAAATCTTCTTTTCTTGATTAATATTATTATTTGACCGAGAAGGCTTTTCCACAATTTCATAGAACCCTTTCCACCATCATGTTGGTGGCGTATTTGCGCTCAAATCGTTTGATTTCACCTTTAAGGTATGGGTTGGTCCGGCCCTCGTCGTTTGCTACCCTAGCAGAGCGTCGCGTTGAGCTAGCTGGGGACATTGACAAGTTGTCGGAAAACATTGCCCTTGAAGAACTGCGTGGTTGGCTGAAAGACAAGGTTACCTCGGCCTCCGGGTCTCACGCACAGGGATCAGAAGGATCTTCCTCCGTTTTTGGATCCTCGTTGTCCCCCACCACATTTTCTTCTACCTACTCCTCCTCGATGCCAGTCAAGCCCCTCCTCAAATCTGTAATATCTACGTTTCTCCTCCATTATCATTCTAGGGTCGCATCAGCGTGTGGGAATGGGTTTTATACAATCGGGCCTTGCGGTGAGGAGAACCTGGCTGCCGCTGCATTGGCACTGGACAATGACAGGGACACTGCTGCCTTGCACTACAGGCACCTAGGGATCTCGTTGATGAGGGGCTGGACGAGTCGATCCGGGGGCATGTACGACGATGAGAGTCTGAAGTCGCTCCTCCTTGACAGGGCTAGGGGTTACACGGTTTCTTCCCTTGACCCCGTCACCTCTGGCAACCACTGCTGCCTGGGCGGGGGGGAATTGGATTTCCTCGTAACTTCCACCCTTGCATCTCAGTGTCCCCCTGCTGTTGGGCGTGCGTTGGGTAACTCTCTGGCCCACTCCCTCCCCGGAGTCTCCTCCACTTCCCTCGCGTTCAACAAACGAAGTGTCCATTATGTGACTCTCGGGGACGGGTCTGCTGCGAACGCCCATTTTCTCGCAGCTGTGAACCTCGCCCGCTACGCTGAGCACAGGAGCTTCAAGTGCCCCGTGGTCTTCGGCCTGTCCGACAACCAGGTTTCCATATCATTGCCCAATTACGGCTTCCTCCCCAAGCTACTTGACTCCCTGGGCATCAAGAGGTTCGAGTGTGACGGAAACAACCTCGAGGGGGTTTATGAGGCAACTAAGCAGGCAGTAGACTACAGCAGAAAGACGCAGAAACCCTCCCTCGTGCATTACAAGGGACTTAAAAGGAGGTTCGGACATGCTGCGACTGACAGGCAAACCGCCTACCTGTCACAGCAGGAGATCAAGGCCCATGTGGAGGCCGACAACGTAGAGAGGGCAATAGAGTGGGGCGTGAGAACTGGAGAGGTCACGTACTCGGAAGTTCTCGACACTCTCTCGGGCTTGGAGAACGACGTGCGGAAGGCATTCGACGCGGCCTCCCTTGAACCCAAGGTGACGGAGCGGACCGCCGTTATGGCCCAAGCGAGCCAGCCCGAGGTTGCGACCGCAAGGATGCTGCCGTTCCCTCAATCTGCGAACAGACCCACAGAAGGTACTGCAGAGGGTAGGAAGGTGAGGCTAAGCGAGAGGAGAGGCGAGGAGCGAGGCAAATAAAGCAACACGCTAGTATTGCTAAGTATTTCTGCCAACACTATCAACAAAAGTGTGACAATTTTTCATCCATCATCTCAACCTTTTCTCTTCGCAGGATGTCATGAGAAAATCGATGAGCAGAGCGATTGCAGAGGCCCTCGATACCCACCCCAACATGGTTTACATTGGGGAGGATGTGCAGCATGGGGGTTATTACCTCGTGACTGACAAACTCCACAAGAAGCACCCCTCGAGGGTGTGTGACTTCCCTCCCGACGAAACCACGCTAATCGGGGCGGGGATTGGTTACAGCCAGGCGGGGCTCCTCCCTGTCGTGGAGATCCCTTACGCCAAGTACCTTGACTGTGGTCTCGACATGTTCATGGAGGCCGGAATACTGAATTGGCTCGGAGGCGGAAAGAAGGGTACAGGAATGATATTTAGGCTCCAAGGATTCGACCGTGGCACGTTCGGCGGTAACTTTCACACTCACAACCAACTCCACATGCCCCCAGGCGTGGATGTCGTCTGCTTCTCCAACGGTGAGGACTACGCTCGCGGGTTCCGCAACGCCGTCAGGCAAGCTGAAGCCGGTAGGGTCGTTATGCTCGTCGATTGCACCGCGCTCCTCAACCTTCGCCATTTGATCGGCAAGGACCGCGGATGGGAGAGAGCGTACCCGCAGGAAGGGGAAGTCCTGAGCTTCCACGACGTTAGGAGGTACGGCTCGGAGAAGGGCAGGGGGAAGGTCGCAGTTGTCACTTATGGGAACGGGGTGGTGACAAGCCTGCAGGCCAGGGAAAAGTGCCCCGAGCCGAAGGACATCGACGTTATCGACTGTATGCTCCTGTCGGAGTGCCCGGATGGTTTGGTCGAGGAGCTGGGTAGCTACGAGAGAGTGGTATTCGCCGACATATGCAAGGAGGGGCAGAATCCGCTCTCGGGCATGCTGGGAAAGCTCAACCAAACGGAGGAGAGGGGCGGGGTGGACCTTGGAAAGAAGATGTGGTGCCTTAAGACAGCCCAAAGGACGTACAACCCCCTAGGTACTACCCTCACTTTCCTCAACGTTGAAGACGTGATAGCCGGTATAGAGGAGGTCTCGAAGTAATTAGAATAGAATAATAAAGCGGCGTCTATGCTCAAAATTCATTGTCTATAGAAGAAGATCCTCTCTCTACGAGTTCAACTGAATTGACATCGTGAGCGTTCCCGTCTACAATCTCGTGTCTTTTCCTCCTTCTTTCCTTCGCAGCTTCCGCTTCCGACTCCCTTTCTCCGGACCCGGCGCCGGAGAGACAAAGAAGACATTTGTACAACACGACAACGAGTCCCACTCCCAGACCAAAACTTCGGTAAAGAGTCTGCTGCGAAAAGTATTCCCCGACTACTCCAGCCAAGATTAGACCCATTATCGGCCCTACATTGCCTCTTATCGTGTTCATGACGCTCTGCCCAACGTCTCCGTCCGCTGTCCTACTGACATGCTCCACGCTTGCCGACTTGCTGAGAGCGTATGTGACTCCGTGCAGCGGCTCAAGCAGCAGCACCATCCAAGCCTTCGGGACCACGGTGTAGCAGTACACACGCGTCGAATAAGCCAACATCGCGAGGACCTGCGCGTTCGTGTATCCTAATTTCCCCATGATAGTGTCGGCGTAGTGGAACAGCGGAATCTCAAACATGACAGTTACAGCAACAGTGAATCCGTTGAGAGTCGAACCGGCGGAGAGAACGGATGTGAAGTAAGCGAAGGACAGACTCTCCACCAGACTTGTTCCGAGGGACAGGCACAGCACGGACAGGACGAATGCTATGTCAAGTGGGGTCGAAGCCAAAACTCCCAGCGCTTTTAGTGGATTAGATGTCTTTGAACCTTGGGACACGTCGGCCGTGACGTTACTATCATAGTCAGTATTGATGCTTCCATGAGCACCTAAGGTGGCATTGGCGTCATCAAAGACCTCCTGATAGTCGATGACGTCGCTGGCTTCAATATCGCTGACAAGCTTGTGCCCTAAGTAACCTGTAAATATTCCACTAAATGCGGCGATTGGAAGGAAAACTTCGAAATTTCCGGTGATGTCGACGAGGTAACCAAGCGCGATAGAAGCTATGGCCCAAGAGATCGCCCCGTAAAGGCGATGCTTTCCGTAAGATCCTGCGTGGATCTGTGTGTGTTTAACCGTCAAAGAATCAGTGATTGTTATGATGAAACCCGTCCCCACTGCTCCCAGTGAACGTAGGAAAATCTGTGTGCCTATGCTGGAACAGTCAGGAAGGAATGCGGCACCGAAGCAGAGGAAGGAGACAGAAATATGGAAAAAGAAGTGGAAAGGTTTGGCTGCTGGTGATGAACTTGAGTAAAATTGAACTATAACAGGGGTGATGATTGCACTAGTAAGGTTGGGAGCTATAAAAAATGCTGAGAGCATCAAAGGGTCGGAGAGAGATTGGGATAGAGAAGGGAAGAGCACCGACGAAAACCTTCCTCCTGTCGATGCTAGGAAGATGAAAGAGAAGAAGTAGAGTGACGAAGGGCTATGAGTGGGCATTCTCTTTCTTTGTGTGAAGGCTCGACGAAAACCTTCCTCCTGTCGATGCCAGGAAGATGAAAGAGAAGAAGTAGAGTGACGAAGGGCTATGAGTGGGCATTCCTTTGTGTGACGGCTCTCTATAAAGGACAATGATTGAAAATGTGAGGATACGGGATGGTGAGGGTTATATATATTCCCTTTTTCAAGGACCTTTAGAATGATTTTTTTCCAGAGGGGTGACTCACAAAAGGAGCTTCAGAGGATTATCATTGTAGGTGGTGTGCACTATTCTCGAAGGCGCCGAAGATGACAGAAAACTTCGAGGAAAACGAGGAATGCTGCGCGAAAAGTTATTTTGATTTCGAAACAAAATTGTTCTCATGATTTGACAACCTCTCAACTCGACGTGGCCTGAGCCGGAGGGCCTCTCATCCTAGCAGGCGGGGCCACCCCCTTTTCTTTTATGATCACTGGCACGGTCTCCTCCCCAAGAGTGGTATATTCGCCCCCTCCCTCCAAATCAGGATCACCCTTCTCCTCTGTCCCCCCCTCCTCCTCTTTCTCCCCCTTCTTTATGAGCGCGTACATTCGCTCTGAAATCCTGGCCTTGTCTCTGACCCTCTCCATAGGGATTCTAAGGTCGAACGGGTCCTCATTGTCTTCTGCCCTTCCAAACCTCCAGTAGAACATGAGCGAGCTGCTCGCGAAAAGCTGTGAGGGGGTCGAGCGAAAGGGGGTTGAGTTAGTTTTCGGCGGCAAGACAAGTCGCATTTCGAAATTTTCGCTGCTCACCTTCTTGGATGTCGGTATGAGCTTGTACATGATGGACAACCCAATCGCAAGGCACGCAAGCATATCCCAGACGGTGAAGTTGATCAATATCATGTCAAGGATTCCCACCGCGAGGGAGAAGAGACCCGTAGAGAAGGCGTTGTTGCACTTGTGCGTAGCCAGGTAGCCCTGGCCCTCACCGAACATCCTAATCACATCCGCATCCCTCCCCGCCTCATTGAGAGCGTTAACAAAACTCATGCTGAGAAGGATGGACGTCAGATGGCTGGCCACAGAAACCAGCATGCTGTACAAGAAAATCCTTTGGAACACCCAGTGCGATTCCAGGAAGTTGTCGTTGATCTCTGGCATTACCAGCAGCACGACGCTGGCGCTCAGGAGAACCGCACTATAGACGGCGTAGTTCTCGACCTTGCTCCTGAGCCTAGCGCTTACTTCGTCAACACCATGGATCATTATGAGGGCGCCCCATGCGTAGGGGTGCTTCTGATAGTTGTCGAGCCATGTCTCCACAGTGTGCATCCCGGAAGTCTTCCTGTACCAATCGGCAAAGGCGTCGTCCACGAGGTTTACGGAGGGGAGGTGGGAAGCGTCATGACCAAACATCAGCTCGGAGTCTTTTTGGTCGCCATTATCTTCCAAGTTTAAATTGAGGTTAGGCGGGTCCTTTGACTTTACTTTGTGGAGCCTCTCGGAACCGTCGAGGAGCTACGAGGGAGTTAGTTACCTAGGTCGTCTCTACGCATCCTCCTCGTTCATTCTCACCTCCTTTTTGTTCGGCTTCTTTGATTTCTTCCTCTTCTTTGTGTCTGCGCCCTTATTCATCTGCTCGTCCCCCTTTAAGAGCCTGGGCAACAATGAAAGGTTAGTAAATAGGCAAGGAGAGAGGCAGAACGGATGGCACTCACCCGTCTCTGCTATTCCGCCGCTGACTCCCATCCTTACTATTTCTCCTCGATAACATGCTCAGGACACTCCTCCCTGAACCTCTCAAGGAAACACTGGCAGTCTCTAACAGATCACCCTCTCTTGAACCATTCCCGGACGCGACGGCAGAATGAACAGGAACTGGAGATGACGTGCTCGCTTGGCTGGGGGTCGAAGCTGATTGGGTAGACATTTATAGGCACCCTGCAGGCAACCTAAAATTGAAGTGTTTCAGCCTGAAATCAGGGACTCCAAATCTGCTGCCTTAAATTTGAATGGTATTCCATACGTTATTGAAGTAAGTTGGGGGCCGGAATGGAGTCTTTTCGCGTTTAGTTTGGTCTGTGTGGTCAATACACTTGCAGGAAGCATGAAATCCCTTCCGGTCCTTTTAACTCGTTCTGACTCGTCCCGTGTATTTATCCTCTCTTCACCACCCCGATCGTAGAAAAGTCCCAGGAGGTCAAGGTGCACAGGTTTTCGTTGGTACTTTCTTGCTCTTCGGTCTAGCAGCTGCTCCTGTAGTCCTGAAAGACGAGAAGAAGGGGCACGACTACTTCTCACAGGCCAAACCTCAGGTTGTGGAGGAGGCTGAGGAAGCGAGGGCAAAGGTCGTCGCTAGATTGAACAAGTAGGGAGTGTGTGGTGGCCGTACAGGGTAGCACACACTCACAGATCCGCCCAATGGCGTCCTATGAAGACTTTCTGAATGGTGGTGCCGCGAAACCTTTGGGGTCCAAGAAAAAGAACAAACGAAGGGGGGGGGGGGGGGGGGGCGTGCATCATCCAGTGATGACCCCCCTCCCCCTAAATTGGACAACAAGGCCCCCTCTATTTTCAATCCCAGGCGGCAGATCCTCATGTCAACCTCCAAGTTCTCTAAGATTTGCGCAAACCCTTGGAAAGCTCTGGTCCACGAAGGCTCCCTCGTTATCTCCTCCCTTTCCCAAGTCCGCTCCCGCCTCCCTTACTTATCCAAGGTGCACTCAAACTCCGAGCGGACGCCTTTGTCCGCCCCTGGCACGCTCCTCCACCCCAAGTTTGTCTTGACTTCAGATAACGTGTTCGTGCCCTCCGCAACCGTTTGCCACATGTCCACCAAGCTCAAACTTTCGGACGTCTCAGCTGCGCTCGATCGGGGGGTTCGCCGGCACGAGGAGCTCTGCAAGGCGCTGAGAGGGGTGATGAGGGACCTGAACGAAATCGTTGAGAGGGCGGGGAGGGTCGTTGAGGAGGGTATGGCGGCGGGGTGGTGCCCCTCGGGTGGTGGAGGGGTGGGTGGAGGTAAAGGAAACGGAGGGAGCAGGGAGTTCGAAGCCATCCTGGACGCGTACGGGATGATGGGGAGGGAACTTTTCAGGAAGCAGTGCATGGCGGACGCACTTCTCAGCAACACGGAGGGGCTCTTCGAGAGACCTCGTACTGTCGAGGATGCTGTACAGGGCGAAGGCGATGAATCCGACGAGCAAGGAGGAAGAGGATCCGTGGAAGTCGCCGCTGCTGTTGACAGATCGTGGAGAGACGATGCTGAGAGCAGCCTCATGGACACGGAGCTGCTTGAGAGGGTGGCTGAGTGGTCGAGCTAATTAATTGTACAGTTTAAGGCCTCAAAATAAATGGTGTTGTTTTCTGTGCAATTGGTATCGCGATTATATTATCTGAATGAGAGCAGCACTGGCAGGGAACAACCAGGCCTCTACGAAAAAACGACTCTTGCCCATGGCTTTAAGCGGCGGCGGCCTCCTCGGCAGCGGGGGCGGCGGCCTCCTCAGCAGCGGGGGCGGGGGCGGCGGCCTCCTCGGCGGCGGGAGGGGCCTCGGCAGCAGGAGCCGCGGCGGCATTCTCCTGGTCCATGAGGAGTTTGACGCCCTCGTAGAGCTTGGCGATGATCTCGGCTTCCTTGATGAAGAGACGGGCGCGGGGGGAGATGTCGACAGTTCCGTCAGCTCCGATGGGGGTGTGCTCTCCTCCGGTTCCACGTACAGAGAGTCCGAGAGGGTTGCACACCTCCTTGGCTTTGGCATCAGTTCCGTCCGAGGTGAGGTTGGGGATCTTGACGTGCACAGAAGCGCGCATTCCGGTTCCGAGGTTGGAGGGGCAGGAGGTGACATAGCCGTAGTCATCGGATGTGGCGAATTCGATTCCATCGATGGCCTCAACTGCCTTGAGCATAGTGTTGAGCCTGTCGAAGACCTCGTTAAGGAGGAATCCCTTCTTCATGCACATGATGCGGAGCTGGTCCTCCTCGCCGAACCAGATGATGCACTGCTTATCCTCAGACTGCCAGCAACCACGACCGTAAGGCCAGTCGGAGGAGATTCCGGCGGACTTGAGGAAGGAGTCGGCGTCCATGTCCTTGAAGAGGACGTGGGCGTCAACAAGCTCCTGGTACTTGGCGTCGTCGATCTTGTTGGGGTTGTCGACGCCCTCTCCGAAGTTGGGAGTAAGGGAGTAGATGTTTCCTCCGTACTCGGGGTTGTCGCAAAGGTTCTTGAAGGCGGCGAGCATGGTCTGCTCGAACTTGATCCTCTCGGCCTGGTCCATCTTTCCGGGGAGGTTGAACGCCTTGAGGTTGCGTCCGACGCGGACGCGCATGGAAAGCTCCTGGTCGAATCCAATCTTGCGAACGTCGAGGACTGCAAAAAGATTGTGGCGTGCGGAGAGGGTTGTGTTAGTGAATGTGTTGAGGTGAGGTGCCTTCTGCTCTTTTCACATTCCTCACCTCCTCCCTCTCCGACTCCGGAGGCGTCCCAGTCGGTCTCGTGCTTCTTCTCGCCAGTCTCATCGCCGTGGTAATCCCTGATGACTTTGTTGAAGAACCCTCCGAACTTTGTGTAGTCGTCGGGGGTCATGGCGTAGCAGCCAAGGCCAGAGTCCTCGTTGTCAATTCCTGTCCTGACACACCTGTAGAAGGTCTGAAGGTCTTCATCGCTGAGAGCCTTGCCCTCCTCGGACTCGAGGTAGGGGACCATGTACTTGCAGCACCTATTTCCAGGCTGCAAGGGGGTAGGAAAGGGGGGGGGTAGAAAGGGGTATGGGTTAGGAGAGGAAACGAACGAGGGAGGTCTGTTGGGTGTGGGGGGGAGCCGAGAGGGTGGGAGGTAGGGCGGCCAGTGGCGGTGAATAATGCGTGGAGTAGATAGTCACGGGTGAAAGAGGGGACCAAGGGGCATACATATCAAGGGGAGGGGAGTGCAACACAACCGACAGCTCGACACTGCAGCAAGTCGTCAGGAAAAATTAGGGCTTGTGGTGTTGATAGCGGGAAGATATTGGAATATAGTGCGGTGGTGTGACAATAAAAAGGAAATAATGCGGTTGGTGTGCCAACCAAGCGTCTAGCAGGCTGCCATATCCAACTCAAATCAACAAACTTCACGCACGTGGAGAGAGATACCATGCCAATTATTACCTACCTGGCGAGTCAAAATGTCCGTAGCCTTAGCCTTGAGAGCTTCGACGAG
>Ga0099800_1156_pt1 | contig 18585 bp, 17 predicted proteins | sample Uncmet6_SortRC_1_FD_89868 | JGI IMG/M metagenome (GOLD analysis project Ga0099800, IMG submission 89868) | Marine eukaryotic communities from CALCOFI LINE 67, Pacific Ocean - CN11_C50_N6_SortRC_1 | ecosystem: Environmental > Aquatic > Marine > Oceanic | place: Pacific Ocean: Monterey Bay... | reverse complement strand
CAGGCTTGATTAATTCATGGTTCACACCATATACAACCGTCAAATCTTCACCTTTTGCCGGAGCTGAAATAAGCACCTTGGGTGCACCAGCCTGGATATGCTGCTCAGCTTGTTCTCGTTTGGTGAAAAGCCCTGTACATTCAAAAACTAGATCAACCTTCTTTTCCTTCCAAGGTAGTTTTGCAGGGTCTCTTTGAGCAGAAATAGTTATACGGTTACCACCAACCAACACAGCATCTTCTTCTGCCATCACTTCTTGATCAAGCACACCGTGAACACTATCATACTTTAAAAGGTGAGCTAAGGTCTTGGTATCTGTCAGATCGTTAATATGCACAATCTCAACGTCACTTTGATTCAAAGCGGCTCTTAAGATGACACGGCCAATTCGACCAAAACCATTAATACCTACTCGAATTGTCATTAGCTTCTCCTTAGGACACACCTCTTTCATAAAGAGGAAAAATTTCTCAATCATAGGGAGACTTTATACTGTATAGAAGAATAAAAAGCTATACCGTCTGAATCACGGATACACGACACTTTAAAGGGGAAGAAAAACAAGGCCACCATCATAACAAGACCCAAAGGACGTTAAGATGACATATATATTCACGAAAAACCTTCTAATTTTTGCTCTATTATTTGGCGGAACACATTGCTTTGGTGAAGACGAGGACAGCTGGCAACCAACCATAGAACGCACTATTCCTGAAATACCCTGGCTATTTGACAATACAGGACCATGGCACGGTACTTTAAACATTAATCTAAATTACGACGACTTCTATGGGGAGATAGGCGGTCTGTATTTCGTCACCCCATGGTTAGCAGCACAAATAACAATGAGTTACCGAAACACATTAGAAAACGAGATAATAATAAAATCAATATCTTCATCAACAGCTGGGATTAGAGCCGAATTAAGAAATAAAACGATCATGGTGCCCATAGCAGCGTTTGCAGCAGGTCAGGAACAGCAAACCACAGTTAAAAATAGCATTACATATCCTATTCTTACCGGTCATTATGGGCTTCAAATCATGTTAACCCGCTTCTTCTCACTGAACATTATCAAGAGTGTAACAACCAATATCGAAAAAACCAGCGTAGCCAACGGATTCAACAAAACACCACTAAAAGGAGAAACAATATCTTCTTTTCGGTTTATATTCTAATGATCGACCTGTAGCCCTCTGATATCATCTTCCCGCAGAGTTTCAAGTTCACCGAGGGCTTTTCTCGCATCACGAGAAGCACTTTGGGCAACCTCCTTAACCTTCTTCAGGTCACGCTTAATGCGACGCAAATTCACTTCACCCTTTTGCCTATCAAGATAAGCATAAGCCAAATCTTTTACCTGATCCCAGGTATCTCTGCGCTCCTGATTATCCAATGGAGTTAGGCGATCAAGATCAAGTAATGTCGTTCTATGCTGTCCGTCAGCGAGGAAATACCTGACAAAAGCCGCCCAAACAAAATAGATCACTACGGCAACGGCTAGCCCAGATCCAGCGAGTATTTCATAACTAGCAGCTCCCAAAACACCTAGCTGAGTCAAAATACCAAAGCTAGCCAAACCGGCTATCAAACTAATAATTATACCAAAAGACCACATTTTCAGTCGAAAGCGACGCCTAAGAACGGCATAGCTAGCTAAAGCTTCTAGCAAATGTTCCAATCTGCGCCCATGCTCTTCTACATATGTAGCAAGATGATCGAGCCGATGCCTGGGAGCATTAGAAATATCTCTCTTTAAAGAGTTCCTTTGGTTTTCTAGCAAATTAAGAAAATCTTGGTTGTCTGCATTAGCTTGAGGGCCCATCACTTCTGGAGACCATGTTAAATGAATTAATGGTATATCTTTTCTTCCTGTCATTTGGGACAAGTTCCAGCAAAGAGTACCATAAACCCTTAATAAATCATTTAAATTAGTGCATTCATCAACACGGTTTAAAACAAAAACAACCCTATCTTCGTAGGTAGAGCGGGGTAATGTAGACCTCAAACTCTCGTAGGTCTCTTTAATAGTGCCTGCCTTATGAGGATCAAATAAAATCAGAATTAAATCAGCAATCCCCGCCAGATCACCAACCACTTCCTGATAGTTGTAACCACGATCTCGCTCTGCGATAGAATCAACCATTCCGGGAGTATCAATTAAAACTAAATTGTCTAAAAAACTAGATTGAACTTTCTTAAGCCTAAAGTGAGACGAAAACCTCTGACCATGCCTTCTGAGAGCAGAAAACGGATACTGATCGTCATTCAATAAGACTTTGCCATCTTTTTCTTCAATTTCTCCTACATTAGGTCCGTCACGATCAGACTTAGCAATCACGGTAAAAGAATCATCTGTCGGCGCCTGACCTGTTCTCTGCACCTCCATGCCGAGCAATTCATTTATAAGAGTAGACTTCCCGGAAGAATAGTTACCCAAAACCAGAACCATCGGCCGCCATTTGATATTCTCTTCTAAAGGAGATTGGCTATAACGATATTTATGAGCTAATGGAGTCAGCTCACGCTGAACAATATCAACCAACTCTTTTCTTATAGACTCAATATAGTTTTTTTTATAGGTCATAAACAGCTATCCTCAAATCACTAGATTTCAATATTCATTCAGACCTATCTTTGACTTCGCTTCACTTATGGTCATTTTCGACTTACTACTATTATTGCCACCACCACTGCCAGAGCCAACAAATTTGTCTTTACCATCCTTAAAAAAAATATTGAAGGTAGTTAGTGCACCGTATGCTTTAGTTATATAGCCTTGAAACGTGGCCTTCTCTTCTCCTGATAACGGGCTACCATTTAACTTTTGCTCGAGAACGCGCAAAGAATCACGCACAGTCAGAATTTTTTTGAAAAATACCTCAACAGGAATTTCTTTACTCTGAGCATCATTACCTGGTTTCATAACCAAAGAGCCACCACGCCATTTAGGACTGATTTCAATTGGTTTCGGACCAAATTCTTCATCAATTAACTCAATTAAAAAGCGTTTTATTTCCTGGTTATCCACATTCTCCTCCAACCTCAAGAATTATTTCTCTTAAAATATAACATAGTTGACTTAAAGTAATATCTCAAATATGAAGATGAGTTGTCTAAGCAGCTACTGGTTGACAGGGTTTATCCCCATGGATAGCGTTCATGACTGCACAGGAGGATATTTAAATTGGCTCTGTACTATAGACACCTTGATGATCATCTCATTGTGAGTGGTAAAACTTATCCATACAAAGATACTATCAAGGCTTTAGGTGGACGCTTCTTGGGGGAAAATAAAACCTGGCAGATTCCATTCGATAACGAGACCAAACGTGAAATTGATGCCTTGTGCAAAAGTGTAGGAGGGGGCCCATTAAAAATAGTAGAGGAATCGCCACAAAGCTTCGAGCAGACAAGTCATTTAAAGAAAACCATCAAAGAGTCTAAGATAGAAAATTCGATACACCTGTCACTACAGAATCAACAAGATACGCAAACTCATAATATACCAAGTACCAACATTGCTGCTGTGCAATCTAGCGATCTTACTATTAGCGATTTGATGAACCGAGTTCAATTAGCAATCACTCACACTTTCCCTAAAACAGTATGGATTCTAGGTGAAATACAAAATATTAATTTTCGCAAGTCAGGATGCTTCTTTAATATAGCCGAAAAAAAGCAAGGAGCATCGGGATCAGCAACGATCACGGCTAATGCTACTCTATGGAATCAAACACAGAAAATTCTAGCCCGAAAGCTTGGCAAGGATAATCTTGATTCAATGCTCGAGGATGGCCTCAAAGTTAGAATACTTTGTCAGGTTGGCTTTTATAGAGATCGTGGTCAAATTACTCTCAATGTTATGGATCTCGATCCCTCATTCACTAAAGGTGCTCTGGCATTAGCCCGAGAACAATTGCTCAAAAAACTAAAGCAATCTGGAATGGATCAAGCTAACAAGAGACTATACTTATCGACTTTTCCTCTAAAAGTAGGCTTAATTAGCGCTGAAGGGTCAAGAGCCAAGAGTGATTTTTTAGACCAACTCAAAACCTATCGATTTCCTGGAGAGGTCATTTTCTTTCCAGCACAAATGCAAGGGGAAGCAACTCTTAAAGGAGTATCGGAGGGAATTGCTGCTCTGGAAGAATTGAAATGCGATATCATTGTTCTTACCAGAGGAGGAGGTAGCGCTGCGGACCTAAGGTGGTTTGACTCAGAGCAAACCGCTATGGCGATAGCAAAATGCAAAATCCCTATCATTGCGGCTATTGGGCATCATGACGATACTTGTATAGCTGAGGAAATCTGCTACAAACGTGAAAAAACACCTACAGCAGCAGCTGACTTCATTGTTCATATCATTCAAAGTACAAAAGAACTGCTGCATAAAAAGCTTTTGTTTCTATCAGATAGCCTGACACAAAAGGTTCACCAATTTTCTAAGGTTCAAAATGCTATTGCAGATAAAATGTACCATACTGCTGTTCATAGCCTCACACAAAGGTCGCAAAAGCCTGTACAAATTAGCTTTCAATTACAACAGATCCTGCAGAGCAAACAAAATCAAGTACGACAAGGTTTGCAAGAAGCGCACTCCAAAATAGATGCCATTTGTCGACAGAAACTCAGTCAATTGGAACATCAATTTGAATTAGCTGCTCATCAAATACATCAAATAAGCCAGCAGAAGACTCTGCAAAATCAAGGAATAGTGAATCAAAAGCATAACGAATTACTGACTGCCAGCAGTAAGATTTTCCTGACGGAACAACATAAGCTAGATGGAATAGAGAATCAATTAAAGAGCCAAGTAGTTGCGCAAACCCAAAAAACAGCCATCACTCTGCAAGAGAAATTATTTAGGATTCAACAAAGCTATCAGCAAAGCCTAATATTCCAAGAACAAAAGCTAAACTTAGCGGAAAAAAAGTTAATTGCTCAAGATCCTTTCCCATGGCTCAAAAAGGGATGGACCAGACTTTTCTGTGACCAAGAAGTGCTCACTTCGGGATATCAGATTAAAAAGGGATCTAAAGTCAGAGCTCGTGTCGCTGATGCAAACTTAGAACTAACAGTAGATCAAATTAATATGAAACCAAGTATCATTAATAGAGAGGCTAATCATGACAAACACTCCTAATGAGTCTGAAACCTATCAGACTATGCTGCATCAAGTTGAAAATATTGTTCGTGAAATTTCTTCACCTGAAGTAGATCTCGATCATATGGTCGAAAAGGTCGAGCGAGGATACAGTTTAATTCAAACGATGCGAGAAAGGTTGGATAAGACTAAGATAAGAATCGATGAGCTCCATAAAAACTATACAGAAACAAATACAAATGAGGCGCCATCGGATGGTTGATAACCATCCGTAAATATATTTGTTGTATCGCTAAGAAAGAATACTCACTCAACACTAGCACCTGGCTTATTACCTATAAGTTCTTCGGTCTGGAAATTTCGGGGCACAACATCCAAGTCCGATAACTCTTTAATTTCCTTCTTACCATCATCAGCCTTTAAATCCCGAAATTTACGGGCTGTCACCAAAACCCGAGACTCCAGAGTCCCCACAGTCTTATTGTAACTATTAACAGCAGTTTTAATCGACCTGCCTAAATCGTGCATATGGCCGGATAAATCTGCAATACGTTGATATATTTCACGCCCCAGACGGCCCACAACTTCGGCATTCTTTTCTATACTTTCTTGCTTCCAACCATATGCGACTGACTTCAGCATGGCGATCAAAGTCGTAGGAGTAGCAAGTATTACTTTATGATCAACACCCGTTTCGATCAATTGAGGATCTGACTGCAAAGCAGCACTGAAAAAGTTCTCACCCGGCAGGAAAAGTACTACGAATTCAGGTGCTTGGTCAAACTGCTGCCAATATGATTTTTGACCCAGCTGTTGAATATGCTTTTTAACTTGTTCGCTAAAGTGTTTAAGGCATTTCACCTGATCATCGTGACGGTCTTCATCTTGGGCTTGTAAAAAAGATTGTAGAGGAGCCTTCGCATCCACCACGATCTGTTTACCTCCAGGCAACCTTATAATCATATCAGGTCGATATACCTTACCTAATTCAGTCGTAGCAGTCTGCTGTTGATAGAAATCACAATACTCCACCATTCCAGCAAGTTCAGCAACACGCTGAAGCTGAACCTCTCCCCAACGCCCCCGGGTAACCGGCGATCGAAGGGCAGTTGTCAATTTCGTGGTCTCCACCACCAAATTGGTTTGACTCCCTTGAAGATCTTTCACCAGGTGGGTTAAGGTTTCATAAGCTCCGACCCGGCTGGATTCCAATGAACCTACCTTTTTGTCAAAAGCTTCTAAGGCTACTTTTATGGGATCTAGCATACTTTCAATGGACTGTTTCCTCAAAGTAAAGTCAGACTTAACCAAATCATTTTGACGCGAAAGAGATGACTCAGCTAATTGAAGAAAGTTTCGTGTTTGATTCTGCAAAGCCTCAGAAGTCATTAAATTAAAAGAGTCTTTGAGCCTTTCTTCTGCTTTTTCATAAATCTCTAACTTCGCCGAATTTAGTGAAGTACTATTCTTCAGCTCGCTCGAAAGTAATAAATTCTTATTTTCGATCAACAAAAGCTTTCTCTCATAACGTAACCTAACAGCAAAGAAAGTAATTAAAGTAACTAACAAAGTCCAAATTAACGCTATGATCATCAAGATATTGATAGATAAGGTCACTGTTTTCTCACTTCAGAAATTTTATTAGGAACGTTACGGATAACGGGCAAAAAAACCTATAATTAATATTCACTATCATATGGATTCGTTATCATATTAAAGGTTTTGCCTGCCCCAGGAGAATTTAACTTGTTATAATTACAGTAATTATGACCCATTATGCCATGCCGCAAATTAACGCCGTCATCATCGACAGCCCTATGCGTGACACAATGACGAGGATTCAGACATACCCTTGTACACCGGCCATACCTACCTATATGATGTATACACAAAGGCAAGATATATGCGATAAAAATTAGCAGACAGGCAGGGAAATTAAAGTCACAGAATGAACGACATTCAACCCTTTCTCCAAGTATAAAAATGATCTAGTGAGTGAATCACTATTTACTATGCGGAAATTATATTTGGAGCAAAAGCTTTAGATGACTGGATTTGCGTTCGAAGTGTCGAAGTATATGGAAACAAATCGAAAACTCTGCTGAAATCTCATTGTACGTCCCGTTGCCACACTACTGACAAAATGATACTCTGTATAAGGCCAATATATCTCAGAACTCAAGCAAATAAGGTGAACTAAGGTTATGTCCGATGACAAAACCATTATAGCGGATCCATCTGGTATAAGCGGGTTTACCGGAACGAAAAAATCAACTAACGCCTGCCTAATTCAATATAGTGGCACTAACTTAGGCAAACGATTCACGCTTGAAAAAGTTGAAATGATTGTGGGCAGATCCCCTCAAGCAACCATCGTTATCAATGAACAAAGCGTTTCCAGACAACACGCAAAGTGCTGCCTAAATAACAATCAGGTGGAAATCGAAGATTTGGGAAGTTCCAATGGCACTTTTGTAAACGACCAAAGAATCAGTTCACGCCATGCTCTCAAAAATGGCGACATCCTGCGACTTGGCGCAGTATTATTTAAGTTTTTTACCCACGATAGTAATGAAAACTTATTCCATGACAAAATTTATCGTATGGCGAACATCGATTTCGGGACTCAAACCTTCAACAAAAAGTACTTACTAGAGGCTCTGGCAACAGAATATAAAATAGCAAGAACCTATACCAGACCACTTTCCACGATCTATTTTGACCTCGACCATTTTAAAAAAGTTAATGATACTTACGGTCATAGTGCTGGTGATTTTATTCTGAAGGAAATCTCAGTCCTAGTAAAAGGCATAATCAGGAAAGATGATATATTTTGTAGGTTCGGAGGCGAAGAGTTCGTGATCCTATTACCAAATACAGGTAGTAATAAGAGTTTTGAGCTTGCCGAAAGAATTCGCAAAGCCGTTGAAGCACATAACTTTGTCTTTGAAAATAAAACAATCGACCAAAAAGTATCTATGGGGGTCAGCGAACTTACAGCGGAGATGAAACTCCCTAAAGAACTGTTAGATAGTGCTGATCAGAAACTATATCAGTCAAAGCAAACAGGTCGCAATAAAGTGACTATGTAATTATAGGAAACAAAAATGTTCCGTAAGTGGGCATATAAAATATTTTTTATAATTTTTTGGAATATTTTTATTTTTGGATGTATTTCTTCAGCTGGCCCAAATAATATTGTGCATGAAAATCCAGCAGAAGATGAGAATTACGATAAGAACTATGAAAGATCAACCTCCAATGCAGAATTAGTGAAAAACTTTGAAACTCATTTCATTATATATGCAACCAGATTAAATACCTCTTTCCGAAGTAGCTTGGCAAAAAGATACCTAAAATTATTCAATGAACCACAACCCATACTAGCAGAACTTAGTGCAAAATCAGGTTTCTTTGTAAGCGTATACACACGAAATAGAGATAAAATAAATTTAGCTGATCAACATATATGGAATATTCAACTGTCCAAAGGAGGGGAAAAAGTCAACCCGACAACAATCCGTTACCTAAAGGATAAATCTCGCTGGCAACCATTTTTTAAAGACATATCTCCATGGAGTCGTGAATATCTTGTCATATTCGATATCGATACTGGCACAAAAGATGAAAAATTAGCCGTTGACGGCGCCAGTCAACTTCTGTTTTCCAATTCAGACGGTCGAGCGATATTTAATTGGTAATCCTGAACCTCTTAACACCTAAAGAGGGATGATCTATGCAGCGAACTCACTATCCAGTGTTAGCTTTAATCACGTTGGGCATAAGCTTATTGCCGATGGCAACGTCTATCGGATCTAACCTTGAATATGAATATTCTCTTATCACATCTATCCTGATGATATTACTATTTCCTCTTGCTGGATTATTTAAAGGTATCCCTGTACAAAATAAATTGATCGGACGATACCTAAACAAAGGTTGGATATATTGTCTCTGGCTATTATTTATCGGCCCAATATTAGGACTAATGCCTGGGTTTATGAGTTTCCAGCTTAATATCTGCCCCTGTTATCCTGGGGAGTTTTATTTCTGGATGGTCATTCAATGGCTTCCATCTTGGCTTATAGCAAATGCTGCCTTGAATATCATTATTGAACTAAAAAGCAAAAATATAACTTCCATCAAAATTGCCACCGCTTTCGCCTTATGTACACTTTTCCTGATGCTTCACTTAATATTGGTAATATGGCTAGAACCTCAAAAGAGAATAACTCACTTACTAGTCGGTTTTCTTCACGGACCTATATATGACAATTGGATACCTGTTGATGGTGGAATTATCCTCTCCCGAGTCGCCCACTGTCTAATTGCAATTACAGTGCTACTGATGATTCGAGGTTATAAAAAAAACTTACAAAAGCTGCAGATATCAGTGTCGATTGCTCTATATATCGCTTGTGTTATTACTTCCATACAATACCCCAGCACACACAATTTCAAAGAAAGTTTAAACAAGCTATTACCATGGGCTATCAAGGGGGAAGGGTTTCAAATCTACTACCGAGACAATAACAATCAAACTAACTCTGAAGTACCCACCTCAGTCAAAAGACTTTTTCGAGATACTCTATTTCATATCAATGAGTTAAAGGAAACACTCGGAGACGACCTGCCTTTTGTAGAAATCTATGTTTATCCAGATCGCAACTCTAAGAAAATATGGTTCGGCGGTGGAAGTACCGACATTACAGACGTATATACGCCCTCAATCCACTTGACGGGGAATCGCTGGCCTCATCCCACGCTGCGACACGAACTAGTTCACGCACTATCTTCAGACTTCGGCTTTCATGGCCTCGGATTTCATCCAAATATGGCATTTACTGAAGGCTTAGCAGTTGCCTTAGCACCACAAGAGAGAAAACTAACTCTTCATGAAAGTGCAGGCTCGCTTTTCTATAAAAAACGCTTTCCGACTCTAAATAACTTATTTTCAATCATGTTCTGGAAAGAGTCAGGTCGAAGAGCATATGCCGTAGCTGGCTCGGTAATCCAGCACCTAATCGCTACCCATGGTTTTAGCAAAGTAAAAGAACTTTACGCTGGAGAACGCTGGGAAGATATCTACCAAGAAAAGCAACTGCCGATGCTCAATATTTGGAAAAAAATGGTAAAAGAACAATACGACGAACAGCATCATGGCATACAAGCTGAATATTTGTTCCGCTATCCTGGAGTATGGAGGGATAAATGCCCGCACACCAAGGCTGTATTAAGAAGGCCTAAAAAAGAAAGCTCATTCATTAGTTTTAGACAACCTCAAGATTGGAACCCCAGAAAAGACTACTGGCAATGGCGAGTAAAGCAAGATGGGTTGAACTTACAAAACAGACTAAACTATTGGAATCAAGAAATAAAGTATATGTCTAAGCTAAAAAATAGACCTAAGTCACGATCTGAATTTCTGCTTAGATCTTTAAATACGTCAAGAAAATGGCCGCCTCAATCTATCGAAGATATTGAACTAGCAATTTTAGAAAGTGACTTTCTAAGACTATTGGGAGAAAGAAAAAATAGCATTGCACTACTTAATCGATTAAAGAATTTTTCTAAAGAAAAAGGGATTGGTGATAGTTTAGTTAGAAAAATAGAAGCCAGAATCTTAGTTGAAAACGTTGGGCGTAGTAAAAACAGATTATCTTGGAGAAGGTATCTTGCGGGCTGGATTTCAAAGATACCTGATCAAGTAAAAGGAAAAGAAGCATGGATTTTTCACTACCTCAGGCTAAGACGTGGACAAAAAGAATTATATAAGGATAATTACTTAAATCTAATAGCTAGAATCAGTCCTCCATCACAACTCGCTGCTACTTTTAAATCAGAATGGTACAAGTACCTAGGTCATCGATTTATGGAAGTAGAACGGTATCGGAAAGCTGCAAGTTCTTACAAAATGGCAGCAGATGTGGCCAAAAGTGGAAAAAAAGATATCTATCATCAGTACAGCCGAAAAGCAATGTTCTATGATTCATACGGAAGCATCACAAAGGATCATCAGCAAAATTCACTTTAGATGAGATCTAGTCGGATATATAGCCACGATATCTAGATTCTATTCTCAAGTGAATTTCAAAGAGTTTTGGAAATAACTTGGGGTCAACCAGAGCCTGACCTGCAAGAAAGTAACTTTCTGTTTTTCTGCCTGATCGAATATCCTGAACCATTGAATTTTGATTGAGCTCAGTTGCATTAATCAAAGAAACCAACTCGGAAAACACTTCCTCTGGAGAGGCATCCCAGCTGCACCAAAGCAACTCTCCTAAATCCCAAGACTCTGAAAATAATGATTTCAGTATATTGGTATGATCCAAAGCTTCTCCATTGGTGGATAGATTCAGATCAGCACACAGACTATTCAGACAAGTATTGAAAAGCCACTTTTTACGCACACTTTTTTCGACTTTTGCGTCAAAATAAAGTCTATGACTTTTGGCTAACTCGGACAAATATCTTTCTTGATGACTAATCGATCCATCTTGCCATATTCCCCATCGCACCTCACCTTTATTGCCAGAGATAAGCCAATGTGTATCAGCTTGTCTCTTTACGGGAATCGTTACTATACCTCGACGTAACTGATGACCAAAAACACTTTTATAGCGTTCCATTATTTCATCAACAGCCCCATTGCAAAGAACAATGACTGGAACCATCGGTAAATCCATAGCTTTTATTCTGCCAAGAGCTGCATCCAAATCTCCCGCCTTAGTTGCGACAAAGATAAGAGATACATCCTGTAATTCCCACTCAACATTAAAGTAAACCTGGTGGACGACATCCATCGACTCGATGGTAGCTTTATGATCTATCAACTTCCCAACACGATTCACAAATCGGGGGCTCATGCCTAATGACTCCAGAATGTAGCCTAGGACAGAGCCAACAGCACCTGGACCAAAAATCAGAGGTCTGATAGAAAATCTTTTTGCTATATTTTGATTGTTACTCATCTTCAATTCCAGTTAAGCAGGAAATAAAGGTAGCAACTTATCATTATTGAAATATGGATACAATTATATCTGCTTACTGGTTAGCTACCATTGAATCATGAAGGACATATTCACTAATACACAGATCTATAACCTCACAACGGGATATATATTGGGGCTCAAACCAAAACAAAACACTCAGTTCTTCCCATAGTTGCTGACCAAATGCCTCTGTAACAGCTTCAATTAAAACTTCTCTAAAGTCCTGATAATCCCAAGCTTGAGCATTTTCAAAAACCAAACAAGCTTGATATCTCTCATTGATAGCCTGAAAACTGCTATGAAAATTATGATCAACAAACGACTTCATAAATTGATTCAGCCGTATACGATTTTTTTTCATAAACAACTTTTTCTTATTATGCTTGTATTCTCTTAACGAGATGACCTTTCCCATGTCATTACTACTAATCCTTTCTCTGGTCCATTTCTTGCATTTTTACAGTAAAAAAAGGCTCGATAACGTCCCAATTTACATAGTATGTATCGGTGAAATTTGAAACTTACTTAATTAAATTCAAGCTACCAGGTATTTCTTACTGACCTCAACTAGGAAAAAATTAACAATTTCAGGATATTGAAGGATTTTCCTTACATTTATATACTGAGATCAGGGTAATTGAGAAAGGGTTTCCTATGATACATCAAGTCGGTAATACTATTTTCGATCATCAAGGCAAAATAGCTATAGTCACTGATAGAGATGAAAATACACATCAATTGACAGTGGAGACCGGAGGCAAAAACTTCGAAAAATCCTCTAAATACCCTCTTATTAATGGCCTAAAGCCACAAGAACGTAAATACTATAACGATGTCATGGACGAGGCATATGAAAAAAAAGAGCCTATCGAACGTATTAACCTGATACGAGATAAGCTTAAAGAAATTCCAGAAGACCCAAATACACACATTTTAAGAAAATACATATCTGCTGAAATGGCTCATATTATGAATACTCATAAGGTTTGGCCACGAGAGTACACAATCGCAGCTGACAAAATTACATAATTTTTGGATCTAATTTTTATTTGGATCTCAATTAAAGCATATGGAGGAGGGATTTATGCCGTTAAATGTAGGGGACTATGTGGCTAAGGCTGGGATTTATACCAATCCCGGTGTGGTTACCAAAAGAAATGATGATGGTACGGTGGAAGTCGATACAGAACCAATGACGATCTACAAATTCCATCGACATGCAAATACGACTGGCCTAACTGAGAAGGAAAAAGCCGCTTTTAATCAGATCCTAGATAATGTCTACGTAAAAGAAAATGATGTCGAAAAAATTAATGACATCCAGCTCCAGATTGATGAGCTCAAAAAAGATCCTACTAATAAAAATATTGTCCAGTATCTTAGAAATCAACAGTCTCATTTAGTTCGAAAAGCAAAAGAACTGCCACGACAATACGTATGGGATGAAGATAAAATTAAAGTCTAAAACGAAAAAAACCGCCTCATTAAAGCCGGTTTTTTAGTTTTAGTACTGCTAGTCATAAATTCACAAATCTGCAGGCAGATCTGCTAGTTCATCTTCTACAGCTGTTAAAGTAGGGGCAGTCGTTCCTACCTTTTCATTTAGGGAGACAACTAGACCTTCTGCAATCTCTCTAAGAGATGTTACAGCTTCTTTATTTTTGGTTTTAACCAACGGTGTCTTACCAGCCATAAGCTGTCGAGTTCTATGCGAAGCCACAGAAACTAAAGCAAAACGGTTTTCTATGTTTTCCAAACAGTCTTCAATCGATACTCGAGCCATTATGGTCCCCTTTTATTACAAACAGAATCAATGGGTTTCATAGATTAATTCTTACCTGATAGTCAAGAAATCAATAAATTTTTGTTTATAATGTAACATTTACCTATATCAGAAAGAGCTCAGTTGAGCCATTACCTAATCAATTATAATAGTTTACTTAGCCTCAATGATCAAAAGATATATTGATTAAGTCAATATGACACATATTCAAACCGATGGTATAATAAAACAACATCAAAGGGTTAAGACTTCAAAACGGAATTTGGTATGCTTCTGGTTCGTTGCACTACATTAATAATTAGCATTCTAATCTTTTCTCAAAATATATCTTATACCTTTGCTGCTCCCGCAAAAAATTCAGTTAAAAGTTCTAAAAAAAAGAAAAAGCAATCTGCACAAAAACTATATCGAATAGCCCAAAAATACTTTGAAGCGGGAAAATACCAAAAAGCCGCTGACTCATATATCATGATTTTGCGGCTTTATCCCAAGCATAAGCAATCAAAGCTTCAACTAGCCAAGTCATTCTATGCGCTCAGAAAAAAAAATCGAGCTCTCGACTTATTCAAATCCATTGACCCCGCATCCTTAGACCCTGAAAGCCGTGCGGAATATGGCTTACTTCTATACGAAAGTGAAAAATATGAAGCTGCTATCAGTCAATTCAAAAAGGTGCCAAAAGGGCACCCCATAGCCGACCTAGCAGGCTATTATGGCGCTGTGAGTGCCGTGAAGATTAAAAAATACAATCTAGCCAAAGACTTTATTAAACAGGCAGTTGTTTTACCCGACGAGCTATCCGAAAGCCGACGTTTATATCGAGACCACATCAACAAAATGATCGCAAAAATACAAAATGAGATGATTAAAGATAAAGTAATTCAACCAAGCCCACCACCCAAAGCTCCAAGAGTTCCGGCATACAAAAAAGCCAGTATGAAACCCCAAAAGCAAAATAAAACGCCTTCACGAAAACGTCAAAGATTTACAGAAAAACCCACCGAAGGTAAGGTCAACATCATTTATCAAGATCAATCACCAGAATATGGACCAACCAATAGACAAGCCGGCTCAAACCTTATTACCAGAGGTTCATTCACTACTAGCCAGCAAACAAAGAAATTTATAAAAAAAATTCCTATAAACTTAGGTGTAGCTTTCACTGGAGCCCTAGAATCAAGCTCACCTAAAGGCTATTTAGAATATATACCTACAATAGAAAAAAATCAGGACCTGAAAAATCATTTCTACAGCAAAATGACAAACTCTATTAACGCTGGTGAGATTACTCTTGATGCTTGGTCCGAATGGCAATTCAGATCATCCAGCTGGCTAGGAATCTCTGGACAGCACTTTCATGTGCTAACGAACCAAGAGGAAAACAAAAGTCTAAGTAATAGTTCTGCTAACATCTATCTGGGGCATCGACAAAAAACTAGAAAATTCAGGGCCCAAGTAGGTGGGCACATTATTGATGACAACATTTCCAGCTCAAAATACGGGCTAACTAATCAAACCTTTAATGGCTCAATGAAAGTGTTGCCCAAAACTTTTATACTATTAAAAATAAATGCTCAGCAGTTCTACTATGATAAAAAGATCGATGGACCAGGCAACAGCTTATATGCAGGGCTCGGATTGCGTTATCAACCTTTGCCGTGGCTAGCTGCAGAAGCAACTGGCCGATTGCAAATAATGCAAGACTTTAGAATACATCAATCAAATACAGATACTGTAGAAATAGCATTTGACGAGAAATCCACCCTAGGATCAATCAAACTTATCTTCTTATACAAAGACTGGTTGAAGTTCACCTATCAATATAGCCAAGACACCAGAAAGTGGACCGATACCTTTAAGAGCGTCTCTGAAGACGCCTCTGAGTATCTATTCAAAATTCGCCCCGATATAGTGGTAGAACAAGTCATACTAGCCCAAGTCAATTACCCATTTTCTGGAAAATAATATGGATACACAATGGATTACAAATCTAGCACAAGCCACTTGGAATGGGCAAAATTGGACACTTGAAGACCCCGATCAGGTAAAAAACTGGACTACAGCCTGTCTAGTCAATTTCATGCCTGAACTTTTTGAGGCTATCACTGAAGCAACCGCACTATATAATCAATATGCATCCGATAAGCGAAAAATTAATATATTACCTTGTAGAGAAGAAGCTGATCAAATAGGCTTTATGCTAACCGTTGGCAAACAGCAACTCAAAGTCGTTCAATCTGACCAGACAATAAAGATCATCGTACAAACCTCCAAAAACAGCTCTTACCACGCCATAATAATACATCAATTCCATCCTGAACTTGACCCTTTTGGAGGAATATCATGGATCATGAATGGAAAATCAGCTATGACGATGGAGTTTATGATTAAGCATATTCTGACAGAATGCTGCTTCATCGATCAAATGCAAAACCAATAGGGCTGGATATTCACATTGAAGATTTTCTTTTCCGAAACAGATCCTGATGTGATCTTAAATAAGATTTTGAGTGAGCTGAAAACGAGAGAGCTGGGGAAAATTGTAAATTTCGAGCTCGAGAATGATGGCGATATGGTACTTACAATATCCAAGCTCGGGAAATCTAAACTTTTTTTCAAAAGAGCAACACTTAATGACGGGCTCGAGTTCAAGCTCTTCAAGGAGAAAATCGCACTAAGCCATAGGCCTTTGAAAGAAAGTGTGACCAGCAAAATTTTCAAAATTATTGAGAAGATTGGCGGAAAAATCGAAGCTTGATTTTCATGCGTGAAGGACCCCATGGCGGATCTGAGCAAGAAATTTTACTTTCCAATCTGGAGCGGAAGCTTCGCCGAATCTGTTGACAATGAGTCGACACGCCATTCAGAGATAAAAGGCCTAGAACTCATGGAGTCCGCAGGTCTGGCAGTAGCAGAACAAGTCTTGGCACTATGCAGCCCACATCGCAAGGTCATCACACTAGCGGGAAAAGGAAACAATGGAGGAGATGCTATTGTTGCAGCCATTCACCTCAGCAAAAAGAACATCAATGTAAAAATCATCATAGTAGAGCCCCCTCAGAGTAGTTCATGCAAGCTCCAAATGGAAAGAGCTCAAAGTATTGGTATCCCAATAGAAAGCTGGACCCCGAACAAAATATCCTGGCCATCTGCGGCAATTATTATTGACGGTTTCTTAGGTTTAGGAGTCCGAGGTCAACTACGCGAAAGTGATATCAAAGCATGCCTAGAGGAGGCCAATAAACACCGAGGAGAGGTTTTTGCTATAGATTTACCCTCTGGCTTAGACCCTGATTGCTGGAAACAAGGGGCCCCTCCCCTGCCAGCAAATCATACCGTTACATTTGGCCAGTTCAAACCAGCACATGTACATTGGCCGACAAAGGGTTTTTGCGGCAATATTACAGTCCGAAAAATTGGTTTTGCTGAAGAAGCTATATCTAAGGCCGATCCCGATCAAAACTGCATGTGGCAGTTACTAGATCAAGAGAAAATCATTAAAGAATCTCCATTCCAGCAACTAGCATCTGACAGCCATAAATACGATCGTGGTCATGTTTTAGTCATCGGAGGAAGTCCTGGAAAGTATGGAGCCCCCCTCATTACCGCTATGGGAGCACTGCGAACTGGAGCTGGATGGGCCACTATTGCTTTACCGGAAAAAATCACCCCTATTGGGCAGCATATTCCACCCGAAATAACATTTGAACCTTTTTTTACCAATTCCAAATTAGATATTGAGCTCTTCAATAAATTCGTTTCAGAGAGAAAAGTTTCAAGTGTAGTCCTCGGCCCTGGTACCTTGAAGCAATTTATTAATAAGAAAACTGTAGATTGCTTTAAACAGCTTCAAGAAAAAAGAAACATCTTTATTGTTATAGATGCAGGTGCTCTACATGGAATTGGCGACCTACTGAGTCACACCCCTCTTAACCCGGAGCTTACATTACTGACACCTCACCCCGGAGAGTGGAGAAAGCTGTCAATAACAAGACCTGTTCCCGAACCGGATTCGAACCCAAAAAATATCAAGCAGATTTATAAGGATTTACTACTTTTTGGTACAACTGCCATCTATAAAAATGCTGCTCCGATAGTATTTGACCCGAAACTTCAGAAAGCTATTGTCAACAATAATGGACGCCTCTGCATAGCAAAAGCTGGAACGGGAGACCTATTAGCAGGGATTGCTGCTGCTCATGGCAAATTTTGGAGTGCTTCAGGATCAGCCCTGAGAGCGCAGGCACTCATTTACCATGCAGCCAAAATTGAGGAAGAAAACCGGGGGCCAGAAGGCGTTTTGCCTACTGATTTATTGCAAAGGATTGGGATTTAAGCCCAACATTTCGCAGGAAGCATGCTCCACTAACAGCTTCACTCAATCTATCTGAAAAAGTAATAATGTGAGTCTTAAGGCTTTTATGTTCTTGGATAAAGTCTTCAAACCATAATTCTTCAATTTTCTGAATATCAGGAGTAATATTTGTGGGCTTAAATTGCTCAAAATACCAATTAAAATCTTTACCAGAGCTGGCAATATTGAGAAGAACTGCCCCCTGACTGACCAGAGCGACCATTTCAGACTCTGTGATAACGATACTAGAAGTAATCTTCACTAATTCACGAAGCCTTTGATGCATATCTTCTAATGGCATGGAAAGCCAATCACTCAATTCCTGTATTGTTTTGGGAGCCGAATCTTC
>Ga0099800_1155_pt1 | contig 18665 bp, 3 predicted proteins | sample Uncmet6_SortRC_1_FD_89868 | JGI IMG/M metagenome (GOLD analysis project Ga0099800, IMG submission 89868) | Marine eukaryotic communities from CALCOFI LINE 67, Pacific Ocean - CN11_C50_N6_SortRC_1 | ecosystem: Environmental > Aquatic > Marine > Oceanic | place: Pacific Ocean: Monterey Bay | collected... | reverse complement strand
ACAACCTTCTGGTCAACCATCGAGTCAACCTACAGGACAGCCTTCCGGTCAACCATCAAGTCAACCATCTGGTCAGCCAACAAGTCAGCCAACCGGTGAGCCATCAGGACAACCAACTAGTCAACCTACCGGACAACCTTCTGGACAACCTACAGGACAACCTTCTGGTCAACCATCAAGTCAACCTACATCTCAACCTAGTTCACAACCTTCGAGTCAACCATCTGGTCAGCCAACAAGTCAGCCAACCGGTGAGCCATCAGGACAACCTTCTGGTCAACCTACCGGACAACCTTCTGGACAACCTACAGGACAACCTTCTGGTCAACCATCAAGTCAACCTACCGGACATCCTTCCGGTCAACCATCAAGTCAACCATCTGGTCAACCATCAGGACAACCTTCTGGACAACCTACTACAGTGCCGTCGGTGGTACCAACTGTTGTACCTTCAACACTACCAACGAATGTACCTACTGGAATACCAGTCACAAGTGCGCCAACACCAACAACATATATACCTCCACCATCAGTCATGCCTTCTTCGTTACCTACAATTAGAACTGCACATTATCATACTACAAATATATATAAAGAATTTCAAGAGGCAGCTGCGTTAAAAGAAGATGGGGAAATTCAGTTTTCAAACTTTTTCTTCAAAACACATCATGTCAATGGTACTTGCAATGATTGGGTTGACTTCAGGCAATCAGCATTATTATTACCATTTGAGGATTTATATATTAATGAAGTGAGAGTAGTATCTAGAAATAGTATTGATGGATTTGAATTTACTGAAGATGCCATCAATGTAACATGTAAAAATGAAGCATTTGTTGCTGATTTCGTGACACATGTGAAAGAAAGAAGAAACTTTAAAGGCACATGTGGTGGCAGAACATGGAGATTGTTCAAATGTCATGACATGACCTCGTTCTGTATTGACTGTGAAGATGGTTGTAAAGCATGTCCTGGAGCAGATTCTTTATTAGCTCCATGTAGAACATGTTCTGTACAAGGTTCGTCATTCAATGTTATGACATTCAGTACAAATAAAATGATACTGTATCCAGAATTTCGAGATCTAAATATTGACAGAGCGAATAGTGATCGTTACACCATTAAAGTAAATGCGAATATTTCTTCTGCAGGCAAAGTTTATTGTGCTGCATTTGAATCTCTAAATGAAGTAACTAGCACAATCAGTGTAATCCAGGCTGGTTTTCAAGGGTCTGTGTATAATCCTGTAGGAGGTAATGTTACGGTAAACATTAATGATTTAAATCCTGCCACAAACTATCATATCATGTGCTACACTCAAAACTTCAAAGGACATTATATGAAGCTAAATGATGTTATTGCAAATAAAATGACTTACAGTACTCCATGTTGTCGTCGTATTGAATGGCATCAGACTCATTATACTTTACCAATCGAAGCAAAGGGTGTAACTACATCAACAAAAGTGTGGAGCTATGGTATTGATCGTCCTTCGTCTGGCAATCGAGTAACTATCATGTTAACTCCATCTAATTGTAAAGGTAAAGAGAATCCAACTGGTTTTACAATTCATGCTGAGGATCGTAAAATATTCGCTCATGATAGTTTAAATTTGGAGTATGAATTCAAAATCACTTCTACCGTGACTGGTACGTTTTGTTTAGCTTTTACTGCACAAGGGCCAGATACATATGAATCATCTATTTATGAATTGAAGGTTTTTAGAGAAGCAAAAGATTTACCTGCTCCAGTATTTGATACGCTTGCATTTAGTTCAGATGGTCGAAAATTACTCATACAATTTGATGCCGATACTGATCGCGCGAATAAGAACGGAGCTACCGCATTCCCTTGTATTGATGTCTTAAATTATACTCATGCAAGCGATTCTAATTGTGTATGGTCTAGTAATTCTTTATTAGTTGCAACTAATGTACGTAGTATTGATATTGGAAGCACTATATCTATTTCTTCCACAGCTACTATTAAGCGTTTTTGTGATGGCTGTGATGGTAGAGTCACAGACAGATCATTAACTGGTAATGTAATACCACCACTAAAACCTGATTCTCCCATCGTTTCCTTCTCTACTGCGAAAACAATAGGCGCTTGTGATGATATTGTCATTGATGCATCAGGAACTTATGGTGCAGCTGGTCGACCATGGTTATCAATAGTGTGGGAAGTAGATGAAGCATCAAGTATTATGTCATCACAAAACATTACCTCAATAAATGATTGGTTGAATACTAATGGACAAAACCTATATAAATTAATCAAACTGCCCAACTCTTTGTTGAAACCTGGAATAGAATTAGCAATCTCCTTGCGTATAGAAAATTTCTTACAAATGTCTTCGCAAATTACTAAAAGGGTTGCTATTACTAATGAATTTGGTACACCTCGTGTGACAATTGTAGGGCCAACAGAGATTTACACTTATCGTTTACAAGCATTAGAGATGTTCAGCAAAGCAGAAGTACCTGCATGTGCTGGTGATATAGGGAAAGGCTTAGAATATATATGGACAGTCTATAAAGATATTGAGTTAGATTACACTGTAAAATCAGTGTCCAGGGATCCTCGTACATTGAAAATTCCTTCTCATACTTTAGACGTTGGTATTAAGTATACGATACAAGTCAAAGCTTCTATTCCTGGTACCCAAGGAAGAGTCTTTGCTACAGCGAATGTAATTGTAAATGTACAATCATCTGGTCCTATAGCATCCATTGCTGGTGGAGGTAAACGGCAAGTGAGTAATCAAGATAATACTTTGATAGACGCTTCTGGATCTTACGATCAGGATTATCCAGAAAAGCCTCTGAAATTTTTATGGCAATGTATTATGATAAGTCCGACATATGGTAAAACTTGTGGTACATTACTCGATGGTTATACAGATAAAGCAGTAGTGGATATCACAAAAGCTAGATTAACAGAAATGGTAGAAAAGGAGTCTACTTACCAATTTTCCGTTTTTACCACCAATGAAGATGGAGACAGTAGTACTGCAGTAATGGAATTAAATGTTAAGACACGTCCAATTCCTCAATTATCTATAAAAAATTTGAACCTCAAGGGTAATAAATTTAACCCTACGGAAAAGTTTATCGTAGAAGGAATTGCTTCCTTGGGTCCAGAGATTACAGATGTAACCTGGCTGGAATGGTCCACTGATCTTATGAGTCTAGATGACTTGAAAGCTATTTCAGCAATGGATGTTGGTGGTCCCGTCACAAATGGAGTCTCAATACAATCATTAGTATTGCAGAGAGATACCTTAGTACCAGGAATGACCTACACTTTTCGCTTGAAAGCTTTTGTTGGCAGTAGTGTACAACCTACACGAAATGCTTTACCCACAGCTATTGCAGAAATCTCTGTAAACATTAATACTCCTCCTACAGGTGGTGTACTTGAAGTATCACCGATAACTGGGGAAGCATTGAAGACGACTTTCGATTTCCGTACTTATTCATGGATTGATGATATAGAAGATTATCCGATTAAATACCAATTTGATTATTACACTGTTAGTTCAACCGATTTGATTTCAATCAAACCTACTGGAGACTTAACATACGCATCTACGATGCTAGGTCAAGGTATTCCCATTCAGAACTATACTGTTACTTGTATCTGTACTGCTATTGATTTACCTGGCTCTATTGCTACTGTGAACAAAGAAGTACAAGTAAGAGAAATAGGGGATCCTACAGAATTGGAAGCGGTCATGACAAGTGCTTTGAATGATGCTTTAGAAACTACCAACAATGAAATGCTTAATCAAGTTATTGGAGCTACTGTTATCTCCCTTAATACTGCAGATTGTTCGGATTTATTGCAAGGTAACCCATGTTTAGAACTAGGTAGAAGGCCTTGCAGCACGACGAAACAGACTTGCGGTGAGTGTCTTCCTGGTTATGTTGGTGATATAGGACATTCCAATTTCCCTTGTTACCCTGACTCAGTAATAGCAGGCAGACGTCGACGTCGTCTATTCGTTGGAGGTCGTTACCACTACACAGGAGATAATCAGGACTATTACAGAGACTACGCTCTTACTACTAGAAGGGCTTTATCAACCTTAAATCAATGGCACGATTGGGAAAAATGGAAACAATATAACAAAGCAGATCAAGAAATTAGAAATCTACAAGGCACTACATATGAATTACTACGTCCCGGAGATCGTTGTAGTAATCATAATTCTTGTTTATCTAGAGAATGTAAGAGAGGTAGATGTGTGATGGGCTTTAAGAAGTGTCCCAGTGATTGTAATTTCAATGGACAATGTGGAGCTTATGATAGAAACAACAATGAAATTGATTATTGCTATCGTGATGACCCTTATTGTTATGTTAAATGTAATTGCTTCACCTCTTGGTATGGTGCAGCTTGTACTTTGACTGAACTTGATTATGAAAACTCGGAGAGAATGCGTGAAACTATGTGTGGAACATTAGTAGAAGCCATTAAAACCCAAGATACTACAGAGGAGATTGTTATTAGTCGTTTGAATCAAATCACCAGTCTAATGATCGATCCGTATCAAATGACCAATGCTTCTTTCCATTCATGTGCTGATGTCTTACTTGATACTATTGAAGATTCCCCACAAGTATCAGCCAATGATGCTACCATTCTGGTAGCTCCGACTGCAATCTCAAATCTTTTGGAACGAGCAGAATATATGACAGATATTCTAGCGGATAGATGCACGCGAGCTTTACACCTACTCGCTACAGGCCGCATGGATAGCATGGTTGCTGGACAGAAGGACAATGTACAAGTGACATCTCATGTTCGCATGACTTCATTCAAAGAATATGCAAAGAAACTTGTGAATCGTTCCTTGGAATACCCTTTGAGTGCAGTGGAGACGTTGCTAGATATTTCATTTCCAGCCATAGACTTCAAATTAGGTAAGACAAATGGTGACAGTCTAGACAAAGATACGCATGTTGTTGGTGTGGCATTGGTACATATTGATCGCAATATGCATAAACATCATTATAATGTGCTCAATTCATCAAGTATACAGCTGCAAATTAACTTTCAAGGTAAAGAAGCTGAATATGGTAGTGCTAGTACAGCCACCATAAGCTTAGAAAATATGGAAGAAATGGAGTATTATTTTGAAGAAGTACACCATGGTTCTGCTTATTGTCCACGTTCTACTGATGGACCTTATAACATCAGCACTGACTGTCCTTACAATAACATTACTATTGCGTGCCCTGGAGATGATAAAGTTGCATTCAATTATTCCTGTCCTGGTCAATTACGCCAGCCCCTGTGTGCTTCTTGGAATGAATTGGCGCAGAGTTACCATCCCGATCCACGTTGTGAAATCTTAGACTTCTCCAAAGAGAATTCTACATGTCGTTGTAGTTTTGGTGCAGACACCAGAGGTGACGATTACAGCGATGATACGAATGATAATCGTCGTCTTTCATCAGGGCAGACTTACAGTACACTAGAAGTATCCTCTTATGCTTACGAAGAAAGAAGTGCATTTGTCTATAATAGTAGTATCGTGCCTAAAGCAAAACGAGATGGCGCCGTGATGGGTATGAGTATAACAATTACAGCAGTACTCGTTGCAGGTAGTGCGGTTCTACTGGTTTTCGCTATCATTTGGTCAATTGTTGAATATATTGCTTATAAATGTTTACAACAATATAAAAAACAACGCAGAAAAGGAAGGGCAAAGAAACTTGCAAAAGCTAAAAGGGAAGCAATCAAGAATCAACCTGTAGGTGGCAACAAGTTGAACGGAAACATTGATAATCCTTCTAACTCTACTGGTACTAATAATAGCCAAATAACAATTTTAGAAAGTGAACTGGATGGAAATGTTACTGTTCAACAACGTACTATATCTAGTTTTTATGATACTATTTTACCGTCATTATACTACTATAATTGGTATTCTATATGGTCCCTATGGTTGATTCGTTCCCATAGTCTACTTCGTATGATTCCTCGATCATGGCGTCGTTCTTCTGGGGAACACGATATTGAAGGTCGACCATTGTGGCTTTCATGGATAGCTGTATTTGGACGAGTGATCACTTTAATGATGATTACTACTTTTGTTGCTCTGGTATATTTTGCCGATGATGGTACATGTCAACTTCAAGATTCAAGTGAGGATTGTTTGGCTGAGACCTCCTTATATGGTAATGCCAATCTTTGCATTTGGATAGAAGAAGAAGGTTATTGTGTCTTCAACAAACCAGATGATACAGACTATGATGCGATCTTGTATGAAGCAGGATTCGTAGTGGCTTGTAGTGCACCTTTTTTCATTATATGGGAATACATCGTAAGCATGGCTACTGGATCTTATATTGCATGGGGTACTAGTATAAACAATAAGATTTATATTTCTGGGGATGTTGAAGCAGCGAAAGAGAATTATCGTAAGAAATTCCAAAAGTCAAGTAACAATAACGAATTCTCTAATATCAGCATGGGTAACAAAGATCTTAGTAGTTCTGAATGGACTAATGGAAGTACTTCCACTTCGAGACCTAATCCAAGACTGACGAAATATATTTCCGATTCCAATGATACACTTCAAATAAAGAGAAAACCTATGACAGGAAGTGGAGCTAGATACATAGACACGAGTAAAGACTCAGTTGATATGGATGCATTAGCGAGTACTCCAATACGTACAAAGCCACAGATCAAATCATATCCTGATTTTGATGTGATTCAAAAGGATAATTCACTTACAACTTCTTTTGGTTTCCGATCAGGCAATACACAATACGACGAAATACAAGCTTTGCAAACTCAAAAAGCGACAATTATGCGAGCGGCCAAATTTAGGAAGATGCAGGCTTGTTATGATTACCCAACAGTAGAGATGGAAATTAGTCTCGTTCTAGATACTTTCGATGTTCATAGTGAAGAAGCAGTACGCCGATTCTTTTATAAATATGGACGTGGTACTTTTGGAACTGATTTCTCAACTATCCTTTCTTCCATATTGCCAAACGCTGGTTTTGGCACGATTAGTAGAAAGTTTCTTTTTAATAGCATCACCCAATCTAGGCAAGATAGTATGGCTATAACTGATATGATTTCCAATAGTAATGCTGAAGAATGTGAAAGCATGCTCATGAAATATTTTATTTTATACACATACAACGGTGCAAGACGTATTTTGGCAAGAAATTCTTTGGATGATCTTCAATGGTACCACTTCAAGTCTCGTACTATTTTGGAATTCCGACTATCATGGTTGCTCCTGCTGTTGTATGTGGCAGCAATTGCGTATTGGTTTGTGGAGGTCTATGGAGATGGTTGTCAGTTTAGTGTCATCTCACATCCAACCTTTTACTTTGCTGTGGAGACTCAATGTGATTTAGAGAATTCTTCTACTTTAGGTACACTCGCTCATGATCACTGGTTAGTCATTGTTGCATTCGCCATCTTCATTGATCTATTTGTTGTCCAACCACTGCAACTACTTTTACAACAGGTAGTTCCTTTAACGATGATACGAAGAGAAGTGAAGCAATTTGTGGACAAGATGCGTGCACGTACTGCACTTATGATGGGACGATATAGAGGATATTTCGCAGCATGCAACTATGATTTGACTCAACACTTTAATCCTGCATGTCGAGCTGCTCGTGCAAGTCCACAACTCCCAATTAGTCGGTTGCTCATGTCAATTAATGATTTTGAAGTGGCAATTGCTCCAGAATATTACGACTGGGAGAGCAATCCAATAGGAAGTGTATTGATGTTTTTCAACGAAATTTTGATTCGACTGGTCGCATTACCTATTTGGCCAATGCAAATGCTGCCTTATAGAATCGCTTCTGCTGCTAGTGATTTGACTCTAGTTGTGATACTAGCTTTCCTTGCATATTTCATTTTCACTTCTCAACAAATGACACAATACGCTATCGTAGGCACTGTAGTTTTAACCATAGTATATGAATCCAAATTCTGGTTCATTTTATATCCATTCTGGTTGGTATTCAAGAAATTGTGTTTGAAGAAAGGTATTGAAGATAAGAAAGGCGTAGTGGTGGATGATGCTCCTGGTCCATTAAGCGAAGGAGAGGCCGTTACTTTTTTTGAAAAATATATTGATATTAAAGATGATACTGGACGTACAAATAATCTTGAAGCCTTATTGGATGATACTGATTTGCATTCATTGGATGGTGAAACCCTTTCTACGTATAAGACAAGATTGCAAGAGGGGCCATTTGATAGAGGCATGCGTTCGGACCAGAAATTGAATCCCTATAGCGTTAATATCAACAATAATGCAAATGATATGAGTGATGCATTTTCATTAGATTTGTATTCGCAGATGTCTATGACGACAATAGGAGCAATGAGTAAGATGTCTGGAGTAACATTAGATCAATCCAGATCAAACACTAAGGTTAGAAGAACAGGTAACAAAGGACAAGTAAATCGGCAACAACGAAAGATGCGCCGAGGTTTGTTACATGCTGATGACAATACTAGTGTTGGAATGTTTAGTGCCAATGGATCACTTAGTGTGGATGAGAAATACAACAAAATTCGACTTATGAAGGAAGGATTTGCCGAAGAAATGATTGGTAGCCGTTTAGATACTACATCAATGTCTGACTTTTCAAGTGAAGAGGTAGAAACTATTGGTAAACCTAAAGACAATATGAACCTTGCAGATTACATCCGAAATGAAGATGAGAAGCCCTCCAAGACATTCAAATCAAAGCCTTTAACCGGAGTCAAGCCCGATATCAATGACCCTGAAGTGCTAGCAAAAGCCAAATTGCTTATTGGTACTCCTCTTGATTCTCCTCATGGTTCTCTCTCTAGTTTGGGTGGGGAATCATCTGGTGCAGAATTAGATTTTGAAATACATCAAGTCTATGATGACACGTCCAAGAATCAAGATCAGTTTGAGGGTAAACTATCTTCTGGAATGAAAGACTATTTAGAACAAGGGGCACGTGGTATTGAAGATGGAGCAGCATGGCATCTGGCACGGGAGGAAGTAAAGAGAATAAACACTAATACAAGTTCACTTGATGCTTCAGCACTTGACAATTTTTCTGTATTGGGTATTGGCGAAGAGTCTGATGCTAGTAATAAAAGCAGTAAATCTATTGCAGCTAAAAGAGCAAGCAGAACTGTAGCTCAAGTACCTGGTGCTCCAATTCCAGGGAGACCAAGTGTAGTAATAGAAGATCCTGAGATGAATCAATTGAGTCCTGTGCAATCCGCTGATGGACCTGAAGTACGAAGTGCCGAAAAGGATTCAAGAAATAGGGCTCGTGATAGAGATCGTGATAGAGATCGTGATAGAGATCGTGATAGAGATCGTGATAGAGATCGTGATATGAGTCGTGATAGAAGAAGACATTCTGGTGTTCGTCGTCGACGTAATAGGGACAGAGCTAGAGATCGTGACAGACGTTCACATCGACGTAGAAATAGATATAGGGACTCTGACTACGAGCCTGATAATGAATACGAATCTTCTGATCGAAGGCGTAGTCGGAACAGACGCGGTAGAGATAGAGATCATAAACGTGGAGATGGTAGAGGTAACAATGATGATGATCGCGATATCAATTGGGATACTAGTAATGATGAGGCAGACTATTCTAATAGTCGTACTCAAAGTCGGGAAAGCAGACCTGCAGAGATAGAAGTTGAGGATTCAGATGTTACTGTTGACAGTGAGCAAAATGTTAGGGTAGTCAAGCATACTCCAACAGTCAATAGGATGCATCCATCATCTGCAGTAGAAGAAGAGTCTTCCGATCAGGAAATTGATTCGCCTGTAAGAGTCTTAAAATGAGATGACATTATAGAATAAAATAAATTTTGAGAAACGAAAAAAAAACTTTTGGTAAATATACATGATAGAACATTTTATGATATGCTTGTTAAATATGTTAAGGAGAAAAAGATTGTTCACGAGGATAATCTTGTTTCATCCTCTTCCAACCAATATCGCATTCCGGCATTCCTCATTCTTAACTGTCTAATATTTCAATTCAACCCATCCTATGATGGCCTACGCAATAGATTTAGGAGGTTCCTAATACTTCAGGAAGTTTTGATTTTTTATGCAATGATCTACCACGTCCAGTACGAGGGCATGCTACAGATTTACTAGCTGGTAAACGATTAACTAATACATCTATTACTCGTTCTCTACGGTCAGGTAGATCAGCACGTGATAACCATCCATTACGTGATTCATTGCCAATTAGAAGTTTCATAGCTGGACGTGTAGAAGGATCGAAGTTGATCATACTGCAAATACCATGCGACATATCATTAGGATATACTGCTTGCAATTTTGATTGTGCTGCACTGATGCTTTCTTTAATTGCGAATTTGAAATCACCCACACGTGAACTTCGCAACAAACGGTAAGGAACCAACCACTTATCTCTAAAGAAAGCCATACCAGTGAGTAATTCTAGACCGATGCATCCAACAGAGAATAAATCAGCTTTAAATCCACAATATGGACTATGACTAACTGATTCAGGTGCGAAGAAACCAGGAGAACCACAAAAATCTATTAAATTTTGTCCTTCTAGATGTGGTCTTGCAAGCCCAAAGTCACATATACGTATCTTAAAGTTATCATTTTCTACTTGTATAAGAACATTTTCTGGTTTTAAATCACGATGTACCATACCATTTTCCCACATATGGTTGACTCCATTCAATAGACTATTCAATATATAACCTACAACATCATCGTTTATATACTTCTTATATGCATTAGTAAATTCAAATAAATCCATGGGCAATATCTCTGAAATGAGATACAAATGTGATTTACCATGTATTATATCAAGCAATTTTAAAATATTCTTATGATGACCCAATATTTTTAAAGCTTTAACTTCATTTTCTGCGCGATGGATAGAATCTGCCGTTTTATATTTTTCTTTTTTTATTACTTTGACAGCATATATATTGTTGTTATTATTATTATTGTTTTTATTTAATTCTTGGGCGCCAATTTTAGATTCAGATTCCACTTTCGGTATGAGCGACTCACATCTTCTTACTGTACTGAACTGACCAGAACCAAGTTTTGAACCCAGACGATAATAATTCCCAATATAATTTTCATTTTCAAGTAATGTTTCATCCAATGCTGGTAAATATTCAAATTTTTCACAATTTTGCGGAATGTAACGCCATATGCTATCCATTACACATATTTTTGTGGCATTATACTTTATCGAAAGTTTTTTATAATCTTCTCTCAACGAATCATGACGTTCTTGCATATTTTTTATTGCATCTTCGACATCATCTAATTTCACACGCCATTCACTAGCACTTACCAAGGGATTCCATAAATCTGTTGCCATTTAAATGTAAAGTATACAAAATTATAGTCACTAAAGACAGTGAGTGAAAATGACCCTTCCTGCATATTGTTCATACTTTTTTCTATTTTGTGTTATTTTTTATGCCCTGATTCTCTGTCTGTTTTACACCGACCGACATACCCGACATCGCGCGCGCTTCCAGCACAACAGGGAGGGCTTGCGCATGCGCTGCCGTTCCAACCGCAGGGCGACATTAAACTTACTTTCCTTTAATTATTGATTATGCAAAATCTGTGGGAAAAATTTGAATTAGAATAAAGTTGTTGTATATAAAATATCATATGCTGTAATTTTTGTTGTATAAATTAAAAAATATATTTCATCTTATGCCCAATTTTTAGATAATGAAAAATTCTAAGAAAAATGATGAAGAGGATGATATAGCTGATATAGAAAGAGAGGCATTAACTTATCATCAACTACAGGATTTTTTATACGATATAAGTCATGATTTTAATGAGGCTTTTGAATCTGCACCTCGTGTTCCCAGACCATTACACGAATATACGGCATTACCATATATAGAGGATACCAAAGACAAATCAGATAAAGAAGACACCAAAGACAAATCAAAACGTATGAAGCGCCCATATCAATATATATCAATAGAAAACATGATGGTCGAAGCAGAATGTGCTGCCCCTTCACACACTTTAATTGAAAATCCATCTATGAATCGTCATATGAGAATGCTAGTTAGATTAAGATTAATTTTCTTAAAATCAAGAGAATATGCAAATATTTTTGAGATATTACATAATCAAAATAGATTTAGAATGTTACTAATTAAAAGATTCTCATCTTTGGCTACAGCTGTTATACCCATATTACTGTTATTAGTCAAAGATAGTCCAGGGATTACCTTATCATGTGCTGGTTTAGCAGTATTTGTTGCTTCATTAAATACATGGGCATCATTTGTAGGTTTTGAAGCCAATGCAAATGGTTGTCACACCGCAAAGGTCGCATTCGATAAAATTGGCAATAATATCAAAAATGTTTTTGTTACCCTAAATCCTACAGTGAAAGATAAAGTTGAAAAAGATTTGCTCTTTGAAACCAAAGACGTCAAACTAAAGTTACCTGATCCACGATCAGCGGTTGATATCATGCTTCGTCGGTTTACGAAGAATATGAATTGTATTGATAATATTATGTCTTCTTATTTTCAGGAAACACCGGAAGGAATTAATGAAGCGGTAACAGCCGCAATAATTTACAATAGGTGGCGCGATCAAAAGGAAAAAAATGATATGGAAATAAATTATGATAAGACGGATGAGGAACGTAGGGTATTTAATGATTCTATTATAATGGTTTTCAACCAACTAGTTCCTTCGGATTCGAAAAACTGGCACGACTTATCAAGAATATTACACGTCTTAGTGGACTTTCCTTCGGATTCGGTAAACGACTTATCAATAATATTACACGTCTTAGTGGATTTATCGCTAAACGATAGTAAAACAGGTGATGGTGCACTCAAAGAAAAGATAGAGGAAATTGAAAAAAAGAAAGAGGAAATTGATTTGCTCAAAAACCATAATGAATTAAAAGAATTCTGCGAAAAATTTAAGTCCAATGGGAGTGAGGAAAGTAATAATGAATTGATGAATGAATGCACCCCGATATTGTTGAAAGTAGCAAAGAACATCTGTGATATAAGACAAAGAGACCAAGGAGAAAAAACACCCAAAGGTGAGGATAAGCCTTTGAATATGAGTTCCCCTTCTAATTTCTTACGACGTATGCTAGATGAGAAACAATTGACGAAAGGTATTTCAGAAGAAGAATTTGACATTCTCATTAAAACTTTACTTCCAGCAGATATTGTAGCAATAAAAGAGGAGTTACCCAATACATTGCAAAAAATAGTAAAAAAGAAGACACTAGAAGGTAAATTTGAAGTTGAATTTGAAGATGAAGCAACAAAAAAAAAAATTAAAATAATCAAGCTAGGTAATGTGAATATCAATATCAATGACGAGAGCAGTAAAGCATTAAACTCAAAACAATTATCGGAGCTTTTGAAGCCTTTCTTCGAAAAAGGTAACAAATCAAGTTCGACTACATCACCATTGAATAATAAAAATATTGAATATGTTCTAGGAATCATTAAACTTGTCGAGAAGATACAAAAAGAAAAAAAAGAGAGGGAAATAGATTTCGATGAATTTATCGAGCATATTAAGAAAAATCCTTTTTGGTATATTGAAAAACTTGCTAGTGATGACACAAAGCAATATTTCGAAGCTTTTTTAAAATTTATTATTAGCCATATGAGTGAAAATCAACTTAATTACATCAAAAAATATCGCGAAATATTGAAGAAGCTACTCGATAGAGATCTTTCTGAAGTCGATAAGAATGACACCATTCAAGAAATATTTACTATCATTTTGAGTTATATCCCCAAGAAAGTCATTCGTATATTTCAGAGAATATTAGAAACTGCTGTAGGAATTCATTATGCTTACGAGACTCTTCGGGATATCCAAAACTTTGCTGATTATTCAGGGAGACTTGAAAGAATTAAAGAATTATGTGAAAAAGAAATTGAAGAATTAAGTAATGACGACTTGAAACAATTTCAAGAGAATGTCGAGTCAGATAAAAAAATTAAGAAAGTAAAGGTTGGTAACTTTGATGACTTGATTGATATAATAGAAGATAAAATAGTGATCATGATAGAAGAGGGACAACTTGAGATATTGAAGAAAGATGGATCGGTACAAGTCAGAGTTCCTGCTACAACAGAAGAAGAGCCTCACACACCTAACGTCATAGAAAAAAATATCGAAGATAAAATAAGAGATAAAATAGGATTAGATTGGAAAAATGTCAAGGATTGGACCAAAGCCCTTAGGGACGTATGTGATAAGTCCAAGGGAATACATGATACGATGGATAAAATATTTAAAGCTCTTGAACATATTATTTGTTTAACTGAAGAGAACAATGAAAAAGAGTATGACAAATTAGTAGAAAGTGACTTAAAAAGCATACAAGAACAGGTGGACGATATTGATAATCTTATAGAACATATCAAAAAACTGAATTCTGATGATTTGGTTAGTAAGTTAGATGAACTCTTTAAGCCATCAGAAGAAGAGATAGCAGAAGGCAAAAGGCATAGGAATGCAGATTTGAATCACTTGAAGGAAAAAGCATTCAAATATTTGTCTGAAATTCTTACGGTGGAAAAAGTGCTAAAAACAGCATTTAAATCGGTAGATTTTGTAGTACTTGGAGCAATGATCAATCCTTCTGTAGTATTGAAAAAAAAAGCAGATAAAAAAAAAGCAGATTGTATAGACCAAACGAAAATAGTTTTGACAATGGAAAAAATTGGATCGCATGCACTTACTTCTGCTACATTGAATTTGAAACCTGGGGTCGATTTTGAAACGAAAAAGAGTGTTATTAGTTGCCAAGGTTTAATCAAAATGATTCAAAAGGATGATGTTAAATATCGCAATCTTATCCAACTTACGTGTTCTTTCCCAGTTTTTCTGCTATGTCATTCTCGTAACGAAGACTGCAAGAAATTATGGAACCAATTAGTATTGAATGAAAAGGAATCAGTATTATTCGATAAGATCAAAGTTTTTGTATTGAATTGCTATAAAGATTTTTCATCTTCAAAAGAAAAATATTGTTTGAAAACTACTGTTGCTTCTAAGACTATGAAAGTTGGAATTGAATTACTCCCTCCACGTGCAGTAAATTTAGTGGTAACAGCAGTAATATTACACGATCGTTTTAAAGAAAAACAAATTGACTTGGAAAAAGATAATAAGATAACAACATTATTGGAAATAGTCTTTCCGAAGAAACCGGATTTACAAGAAATAAGCAAGAATAATCAGACGCTAAAAGATTTAGGAATCGAACTTCGTGACAGCTACATCATTGCATTTTTAAGAGACACATTCTTTCAAGGTAGGGCGAAGGAAATATTGATAATATTGGGAGATTTGTATAAGAATTTTCAATTAGAAGAAATTAATCAACCTCACAAATTAATAAAGAAATTGATTAACAATCCCACCGATTTCTCGACAGAGTTGCTCAATTTATGTTTTGGTGACAAATTTGGAGGAGATATTACAAATTACATAATGGAAAAAGTAACAGAAGTCCCTGAGAAATTTGTTGATGATGCTTTTGGTGTAATACGTGATACATCGACAAAAATTAGGAGGCGCTTTACAGGCAAGCCATCTAATAATAGTATCTTACCTCAAGCTACGAAAGCTAATGATAAAAGTGTGGAGACGGTAAATGTAAGTCTACAAGCTACGAAAGCTAATGATAAAAGTGTGGAGACGGTAAATGTAAGTCTACAAAAGCTTTTGAACAAAGCTAGTGAAAAATCTATGTTGTTTGAATTATGGTCAATCGAATTGAGTTGGGTCAATAGTGCTTTTGGTACTATTACTTTAATGCTTTCAGTAGTCACTTCGTTAATCTTATTTAGAGATGATTATCCTCATACTGCTGCATACACCGCTGCAGCAGCTACTGTTGTAAATACTGTTTCTGATGTATTAAGAATCGCTGAAACAATGTCTGCTAGTCATCGTTATTCGAATTTGTTTCGTAGTATAGCACAACAATGTACTTACTATTTGCTAATAGGAGTAGATGATCAAGACTCGATGTATGAAGACTTGAATAACCAATATGAAAAGCTAGAACGTCAAATTAAAAGAGATAAATATATTGTTCCTCCTCCCGCATACTTTAATGATGAAAGTAAAAATAAAATATTCAAAATCATCATTGAACAAGAAGAACCAAAAGTTGAATGGTTCTATATGGATTTTATCAAAAATGTACCTTTGACCATGAAAATATTACTGTTACCTACTTGTATATTCCTTGATATTATTAAGACAATTTTAGTAGTTGTTACTACTTCTCCTGTTGCAGCTGGTAAAGTTGTTGATGAAGCATCAAAAGGAGAATCTAAAAAACTTTCTAAAGATGCAGTGAGTAAAGATTTTGATAAAGAAGGTTTCATTGATGAAATATCATACAATGAATTACAGCAGCTATCATTAAAAGATCGTACTGATAATATCGAAGGTCAATTTAATGCTGCAGTCCAAGCGATGCCGCCCATTCCACGTCCAATAGGTAAGAATATGATGAATAAATATAAATATATTACAATTAAAGCTCTGATGCACGAACCAAAAATTATTGCTCCGGCATATAGCAATAATAAAGATGTTGATTACAGTGATTCTGATTCTGAAAGAAGACTGAAATTACTTCATACTTTGTATTGTAAATCAACTGAATATCAAGCAATTCATAGAGAGCTAGGTCATGATATTAAAAGTAAATTAACTGTAATCCAGATATTATGTTTGATTCTTTCAACATTCAATACCATGATGTTATTGACATACAATGGAGAGAACAAGAGGGTTTTTGGAGGTATAATTGCGGCAATAGTCTCGGGTATTGTTTCTTGGACAAAGTTTGTAGATTATGAAAGTAGATCTGCCGGTCATGAATTATCATTCAAGAGATTCGCTTCTATTTCTATATTGATTGAAGGTATTTTCATTCCTTTGAAAGACAAAACCGAAAAATTTCGAAAGGATGCTATATTTGAAGCATTAGATAGGATAGCTCATGAAGAAATGCTGGATTTAGATGAAGAAATTATGAAGCAAGATGATGTAGGTAGTGGTAATAAATAATAGATCTAGTCTATTTTCTATTTTATTAAGTGGGCTACAAATAGAAAATATTCGTGATACTAATCTAATTTAAAATCGTTAAATTATTCAAAAACAAGTAAATAATTCCCCTCCTGAATCTGAATTAGCATTTTCGTCGTCTTCTTCATCTTCTTTAGACTCTTTTATACTCTTTGGTTCAGGAAAGAGATTTAATGCTCTAGACATCCCAATGATATTCGCTTTGCTCTCTTTTCTTAGATTATTATCCAAAATCTCTTTAAATAATTTGGGTTTGCCTATACCTTTATTCCCATTATAAGATTTATGTAATTGGATCCGACGTGGATCTAACATCGGCATAATGTTAATAGCATAAGCGAATTCTTCTGCAATATCCACAAATCCCATTTGTTGTTCTTTTTCAGTACCTGTATGTAACAAATTCAATATAGTTCGTTGTAAATTAGCAAATACTGCTACACTACCACTATGTTTTTCAAAAAGTGTGGAATACTCCATAAAACTAGAAAAAGCACTTAAGGCTGATACTAAAGCAGATATAAGTGCACCAATTGTTACTAAAAGTTCGGTTGTAGGATATAATAATAGTACACTTACAGCTGTAGACATTATTATTACCAAAGATGTTATAATATCACGTCTAAATTTCATGGCTGAAGCTTCTAGTGAATTTGCAATTCGATATTCTACTGCCTTACGATAATATGATTGTAATTTGAGTTGTGTACTAACTTTAGAAGTAAGGTTATTGGTTTTTCGTTCAGTATCCTGTGCACGCGTTTCAGCTTTAAAGAATAATGGCTGAGAAGAATAACTGGAATTAGGACTACCATCTCTCTTGATCGGAAATGGTGAATAATACAAATTTTTCACATCAATATTATATAATTTTTTAATATCATTTTCAGAAATGATTTGATTATCACCTTCCATTAAATTAGAATCACCACTCATTTATCAATATAAATATATATAGATTATGTAGTATTCAATTATCGAGATGCAAATGAGATTTACAATCTAAAGAAACAGTCTTATTTAATAAAAGATTTCAATTTATAATGTAAAAAAAATACATTGAAAAAAAGGAGGTAATATCGCCTCGGTTCTATTGACGTTTCAGGCTTCAGGAAAACAGGCGCTGCTCAAAAGAACATGCAAGAGGACATGAAATATGCAATATGATTATTGCTTTTCATAACCTCTGTGAACCCCCCGACAACATGAGCACATCAATCTCCTGGGGCGCTGCAAAAAATCTAGATTTCAAATATTTGAATAGAAATAAATAGAAAAAGTTAATTTCTTGTTCATTTAATTATATTTTATCTAAATAATTATAAAAAATAAAGACCATGAGTGAGTTAGATTGCGATATGGATGCTGCTAGAATACTATCGATCATGAGTGGTGATATTTCTCATTTAGAGTATCACACTGTTTCTCCTCCAAATCAATTAAATTCTAATTTAAATAATTATATACAACCTACTTTAAGTACAAATAAAAACAATCGCGTTACACGTGATTGGAAATTACAATG
>Ga0099800_1154_pt1 | contig 18679 bp, 10 predicted proteins | sample Uncmet6_SortRC_1_FD_89868 | JGI IMG/M metagenome (GOLD analysis project Ga0099800, IMG submission 89868) | Marine eukaryotic communities from CALCOFI LINE 67, Pacific Ocean - CN11_C50_N6_SortRC_1 | ecosystem: Environmental > Aquatic > Marine > Oceanic | place: Pacific Ocean: Monterey Bay... | reverse complement strand
TAACTCAAGCCTCTCCTGCTAACTCAAGTCCTGCAGACACTGGGATATAGCAAAGAGGGGAGGGGCTGATTTTTCTAACTTTGATAAGAATTTCTGTCGCTACCGAACTCTTCAGATCATCAATTAATATCGTCATTATATCAGTCTGTTAACACCTTTCGGCATTGGTTGAAATCGCACTCCAGTCTAGAGTCTGAATCTTTGCCTTCCGATTATAATGACTAGCTCTTTATTAATATCGCTAGCTTATGATAGGAATTAAGTGTCCTGTGGGTTTATTCCGACGAGGATTATCAACTAGGGGGATAGATGTGATTTATCCTCCATTAGGCTATAGAGAAAAACAAATGAAGTTAAGTATTTATATGATAATGAGCTTAGCTCTGATCCAGCTGTCGTGCGGTCAGGAAGATGTTGAATATCGTGACTCCTATAATCCAGAGTATGCTGATGGTGAGATTCCTAAAACTAACGGTGATGAGCAAAGTCAGGTTTCTGCGATCCGTCGGATGCTTATATTGGGTGATAGTATAGCAACTGGAGTGTTGAATGACACTACCATTGGCGATCCGGTTTCTCCTTCATTATCTGGCAGTAATCTATCTCTTGCGATTAGTAAGGATAATACATTATCCCTAGATCTTAACCAATTGATCGACATGAATACTATGACTGTGAATAACTCTTATGTTGTAGATTCGATTGAGGGCTTGCAAAATAATTATAAAAGTCAGCCTAGTGCATTCTACGGCGGCGTTGATTTTGCTTATGACCAGTTTTCGCTCAGTGCCCAACTGGGTTTAGATTCTAGTCAGGTGATCAATGCAGCTATTTTCGGCTATCGTACAGGTGATGTTTTGTATGATGCGATACCTGATGTTTTAAGTCAAAATACCAATGATATTGATTTAGTTGTTCTTGAAATTGGTTCGAATGATTTTTGCAGTAACCTGAATCCCGCTGAGTTAAAGACCCAATTTGCGGAAAATTACCAAGGGATTATGAGCGAGCTGGCTAATATGCCAGGCCAACCAAAAGTTCTGGTTATCCCAGTGCCTGCTATTCCAAGTATTCTGGCGCAAGCAGGTGATCAGGAGGCTTTCAATGTTAGTATTCCTCCTTTTATTCAAGAGTCGGTATCCTGCCAGGAATTGCAGCAGAACTATTGCCCTAGAATTCGTGATTACAGTTTTAATGAAGGTGTTCAGTTAGTGACTGACTTGAATAGCATCATAGAAGACTTGGTTAATACCTTTAATGATAAGACTCAATCAGAGTTCGAGCTGGTGGACGAGATTGCTGCAACTGATACTTTTACGGCTGAGATGTTATCTCTTGATTGCTTTCACCCTGGAATTCTTGGTCATCGCCAATTAGGTCGATTAAGTTATGAGGCCTATCTAAACTTTTCAAAACCCTAGATTAGGTTCTGAACCATTTTAGATCCATCCAGTGCTCCTTAATTAGATGGCTGAAGGCCTTTTTTTGCCAGCAGTGAGGCGTTGAAAGGCATTATTTTTGGGTATATCTAGGCGTTCCAAGGCGTCTCTTAAACTTAATAAAGTTGAGTGAGCCCAGCGTTTCTGGAAGTAATTGACCAGAAAAATAGGAAGACTTCCTTTTGGGTCGATCCGGGCTGTTACTTCGATTCGAGTTTCAGTCGGGTTGATGGCTTTGAGCTTTACCGTACTGTTATGACTCGTTGCTCTGATGATATTATCTTGTTCAGGCATGAATCCAGGGATTGATGCTGATTCACTTGCTATGATTTCGGTTGCAGGATCAAAGGTTATCCTTGTTCTGATGACGAAGTCCCGGTCTTTTACTGGCCAAGGCATATCAACTACATAATGTGCGATGGCATCCAGCTTACCATCGACTTCTTTGAGACGCCTAATGTGGATGAGTCTGTCTACCCACTCCTTTCGTAATTGGTGATCAATGGCTAAAGTGAATATTTTTTCAATAGAATGATTTAAGGTGGTGGTCCCTTTAACTAAGAGTAGGTCAGAACCTGGAACTGATTTAGCCTGGACATTGATACTATCTTCCTGCGTTATCTGTCGCCATGAATTCAAGTCAGTTCCCCAAGATATATTGGCAGGGGACAGCACAAACATAAGGACCACTAAGTTTGTAGAGATAATAAATCTTCTCATATCTAGCCTCAAATCTGAGTTAAGATTTTGACCATCTTTATAGTTATGTCTAGAAATCTTAAACTAGGTTGCCTTTATATGAAAGAGTTAAACACCAAGCGCCAACTGTAAGTGAGTTTTACGACCCATATCCACATGGTCATAGTTAATTAGTTCTGTTACAGCGTTATAAAAAAAAGCAAAAACAGGCAATTATAACTAAATATATTTTAAGCTTAGGTTTATGCGACTCCTGTCCGATACATTGATTAACTTGAGAATGATTCTCATTATTGGTATGAGGCTGGAGATTATTGCTCACAGGGCCTGATTTTATGGATTCATTTATGTTAGTGGTGAGTTTCCCTCCATTACATTTTAGCCATTTGATCGGCTGCGGCCTAGTTGAAACACTGAAAAGGTCTTGGGAGACCGAGCTGATTTTCTTGTGGTGTATCGATGGAAACCGGAACCTGAACCTAAGGAGAAATAAATGCAATGGCAACGATCACAAATACAAAAGAGGAAAAAGTATATCAATTTTAAAGCCTGGGCCAATCTAATGATTGCTGGGGTCGTTTCGGTTTTCGTAGTTCAATATATAGAGGCAGACAGTTATAGTTACGAATCGAATCGGAATAGTCATAGTGTCCGCTATTACAGTCAAGCAGATGTGGGGCGTATTTTATACGGCTCCATGGAATCAAAGACACAACAATATTCATCAAGAGAAAGTGATTTATATTATGAATCAGCACTCAATGATGATTTTTGGGATTTGAGTATCTGTTTGAAGCCGATATGTAATTATTGAAGTTGTCATGGTTAAATTTCTTATGATTTATCTTTTGAACCATGGAATCAATAGGAGTTTATACCGTATGCGATGTTGTACTTTCAATTTAAGGAGGAATTTTAGATTAAATAGAGGTGCATGTATTCCAATATTCTATTCCAATATTAATTGTATTTTATTATTAGTATTGGAATAATTTTTTAATCCACTGTATCTCTAATGAGTTAAGCGGGTTTATTGATCCCACATGTTGTGATTCTTTCTATTTGACAGATAGCAGCTGCAGTTTATTCCCCTGCAGGTTTAGTGGAAAACTATGAGTCACACACCCAATAAACCGGCTTTTCTGATTGCAATTAATGACCAATATAGTTTGCTGAAGTTCATATAATATTTAAGGAGCAATTAGTAAGATTTTTAAAATCGATGTATCTGAATGAATAAAATATATTTCAATAAACACGCACCTAATAAAGAGTCTGTAGTTCGTCTATAGACTCTTTTTTTAATAGAATGATTTTTATGCAGAGATTTTAAAGATCTGTTATTTTCGGGCTAGTATCATGTCGACCACAGGTGTAAATTTATTGCCAACTAGGGGTTTTGTAATCCAGGCTAGAATGCCGGCGTCTTTCCCTGCTTGCCTAGCCTCTTTGCTTGACTCAGTAGTTAGCATAAGCAACTTAACATGATTATATTCGGGAATTTCACGAATTCTTTGAGCCATTGTAATACCATTCATGATGGGCATATTGAAATCGATGACGATGATCCGGGTGTCACTATGTTTGCTCATAGCTTTGATTCCTTCTTCCCCATTTATGGCTTCAACGACTTCATGTCCTGCCGATTCGAGAGTATCTCTTAAATCCAGCCGGAGGCTTTCTGAATCATCAACTATTAGAATTTTCGCCATATTAAGATTACCTATAACTTGGAATCAACAATGGGTTTAGCCCTTGATTTGAGAACCTTTTTCAACAGGGCCTCAAAACACGCTTCGGTATATGGTTGGCAAACCTTAATCCTGGGGATGAATAAGTCAATGAGTTCCAAGTAAGATTAGAAAAACTCATCTTAATATGCTGATAATATGTAATTTTTTGGTTGTTGCAGTAGTGCTTGTACTGCATAAATTGGGGGAAACGATTTGGGTTTTCTGATGTGGAAGTGATTATTGGCTAACTTTCGATTTTGTTAATGTTTTTTGTGGTTTATTTGGTTTACTGAAATTGATTCGTTGCTTTCTTGGATGGTTAGTTCGAAGCATTTTTCGGCTTATATTTTGATTACACTGTGTGCTAATTTGCTCAAGATTAGATAGTTCATTTGAACAGTGCTAGTGATTTTGTTTTCGTTAAACTCTTCCTCTTTAATCTATTTTCTTCTAGGCTGGAGTTAAACATTCGTTTTCAAATAGGATGCTGCATGAAAAAATATACTTGTTTACTGTTGTTCTTTATATGTTCATCAGCGATGGCTACCCAGATGATAAACTTCCCAGAAAACTTTCAGTGGTGTGTGAGTACATCATCTCATCAAATTGAAGGCAATAATATTGATAGTGACTGGTGGGAGTATGAACATCGTCCAGGGACTATCAAAAATAATGACAAATCAAATGATGGTGGGGATCATTGGAACCGCCTGGAACAAGATACCCAACTGCTAGTGGATCTCGGGATCAAAAGTTATCGGTTTTCGCTGGAATGGGCAAAAATCGAACCCAGGGAAGGTGAGTGGAATCAGGCGGCGTTGGATCACTACAAACAAGAAATTTTGTTGCTGAAAAAGAATAAAATACAGCCTTTCATTACCCTTCATCACTTTAGTTTACCTCTGTGGCTAGCAAATAAAGGTGGCTGGTCATCACCTTCGGCGCCAGCTTCTTTTCAGAAATATGTGACGAAAGTATATGAGTCCCTTGGTGATTTAGGGGTGGAATATTGGGTTACCTTTAATGAACCAACATGGAATTTGATTTCGGGATATGTGACCGGTGAGTTCCCCCCAGGTAAAAAAGATCTTAAATTATTGGAAGCTCCGTTAAGAGAAGTGGCTCTTGCACATGGCCTTGCTTATAAAACTTTGCATGAGCTAGCAGGTGATCGACCGATTCAAGTTGGTTTGGTACAAAACCTAAATGTGTTGGTCCCCCTTCGTTCCTGGAATCCTCTCGACCATTACGCAAAATCGATTTTGGACAAGATATATAACTGGAGTATCCTTCAGACCATTAAAGATGGTCATTTTAAAGTGAGTTTTCCAACTGCCTTTAGTAGTGATATCCCTATGCCGCAGTTGAAAGATACTCTCGATTTTCTTGGGATAAATTATTACAACAGACAATTTATAAAGTTCCTATTTACGCCTCCCTTTATTGCCAGCCTGGCGGTTGCTCCTGAAGAAAATATCTCAGAAATGGGCTGGGAAATATACCCTAAGGGGATATATACAGTAGTTAAACAGGCCAGAAAACTGTTTCCTCAAACCCCAGTTTTTATCACAGAAAGTGGGATTGCCGACAAATCAGATAGTAAAAGATCCGATTTCATCAAAGAGCATCTATTTCATATCCATCAGTTATTGACAGAGGGCATACCTGTTCTAGGCTACTGTTATTGGACTTTGGTTGATAATTTTGAGTGGGCCCATGGTTTTGAGCCGAAGTTTGGTCTGTATGAACTGGATTTAAAAACATTGAAAAGAATCCCCCGGCCGTCGGCTAAAGTGTATGCTGATATTATCAAGAACAATGGCTTTGGGTTTGATCCAACGAAGACTAGATTTAAATAAGCCTCACTATACAGTCAGGTAATCATCTGACAGGTGGCGACTCTAACGGTTGATAACAATGACCTTTATGACCTCAGCAGGTTGTTTAGTTTTCTGACAGTGTGGGAAAGCTCACACCCGTAACTTCAATGACTAATAATTCCAAGTTCTTATTCTGGAGCTTGCCCCTTCTTTTTCAAATTTCTATGGTTCTTCTGCGCATTTTGTCATGCGGCCACTACGATAAATGGCTGATAATAAACTACTTTTATATATTCCTTTTTGGTCCGATCTTTGCATCTTAACAATATATATTGCACCTTTTTCTATCTATTTTGTTGGGAGCCTATTTTGTTGGCTAGAAGCTGTATTTCACTTTATCTATCTATTATCTGTATTAGTATCTTTACTAATTGCAAGCAAACAGTTTCAGATCTGGACGGTGTTGATCGTTTTGGTAGCGGCGCTTCCCGTTTTATTGCAGTCCAGAGTTTTGCTGAAGAGATTGCCATTGGATTGACTTCTTTTCAGTTACGTAAACCTGGAGCACCAGATGAATGCTTCTATCCGGGGACAGCAAAGTATAGTGCGTGTGATGGAGTAGCGCACTTTATCGTGTCTGAAGCTAAGGGTGATCGCTATAAGTTTCGATTTCTGCCAGGACCTAATGATCTCTGTTTAGGGGATTATGACAGTCTGAAGCTAATTAGTTGCGAATCTGCAGACGCATGGATGACCGCTCTTCAAGGGGGTAATAGCTCTTGGAAAATCGGCAAAAAATATATTTTTATGTTATATCGCTCCGTGTCAGCCCCAGATAGAATCGGTATCGAAGAATCTCGTGATTGGCAGACAAAAACGGTGGATGGGCTAGCCGCAGAGTTTTGGGAATATGCGATCGGGATTCTGGCGGATCCGAAAACTTGGTCACCTGTGACTTATACTGAGATGGCTCCGGCGATTGCTGGCAGCAGCACTCAGCCAGTAAAGGCTGATAAAAAGGTGGCCTGGTGGCGGAATAACGATAAAGTTTGTGATGGTATTTGTGGTGGCATAGGTAAGGTCTGCGCCGCAATGGAACGAACTCCAATTCTTCGTGGTTCTCTAAAGCGGGTTCATGCCACATGTACCAATGATTATGATTATTTTTCTAACAAAATGAATGATGAAACCATTCGGAAGTTATCAGCAGTAACTTTTTCCTATGCTAAAAATTCTGATAATAAGGAAAGCTTGGTGCGAATTTTAACCGAGCATGATTTAGCCTTGGGTCACACTATGTCGACATCATTTGGTTGTGCGGTGTCTGTTTCAGGCTGTCGTACCGAAGACTTGGTCACGATTAGGGTGGACACAACTCAGCAGGTTTTTCGTAAATTATGGATTGGTACAGATCATGATTCAGGTCATGTAGGAACGATCTTTTTAGAAAGCCTTGATGGTCAGGTCTATAAAGTAAATAGCAAAAGCAATCAATTACAAGCAGCGCAAGTTCCTGCTGGTGCAGTGCGACCCGATAATCGCACTGCAGCTTTGACCAGCCCGGTGGAATTAGATCCAAAAGATTTTTTGACGAGAGATCAACGTAAATTATTTGATGTTTTGGGATCTCAAAAGCCAGATGAAGATATGGTCTATCCGGCTGGAAGAGATTATATTAAAGACTTTGCTATGCCAACCGCAAATTTAGAAGCTCAGATCAATCTAAACTATGCCTTGGCGGGCTTCTATGGGTTTTCGACCGGGGATAAGATTGCTTCTCTTGGTGGCGTATTTATTGATACGGCCAGGGATGATCTGCAATCGATAAGCGCTGATGGCCTGATTGGTTTTACCAAACGTGGCGGACAAATGGTAGGTCAGACGGATCAAGAAATGGGGGCATATAGCCGTCAGTATTATGATTTTGATACCATGGTGGAAACCAGTGTCAGAATGTTTGGGGTGATTCGTAGCCTTAGCTTTTCAGCAGCTGAAAAAGATGTTGAATATAGTAAAATCAATGCTCTCAGAGCTTTAAGCATTCATTATGATCTGACAGAAAAAATCGATAATCAGGTGGTTGATATAGGAACCTCTAATCAATCCGACTTTAATATTTTGGGGTCTAATCATGAAGATGAAGCCACAACCTGCCCGGAAGGGGCTGGTGATTGTAAGAACTATCGGCTATGCCGGGTGGAATATCGTCATTGGCCAAAAGTAGCTCATCGCTACTACACCTCCAATCCCTCTGATCGCTATAAGGTCTTCTTGGAGCCTAAGGGGGTGGCCAATACGGGGGCGATTCATAGCTTACGTTTTACTTTTGCGAAACGTGATGCTGCAGGTCACTGGACTGATCAAACCTTTAGCGTGGCTGCAGGTGCCAGTGATGAGCAGACAGTAGACGATTTTTCTCAAGATCCCGGAAAACAATCTTGGCAGAATGCTTTTCCCTTTGAGTCCATGAAGCCAGGGGTGATGGTTGAAGGGCAATGTAGTTCAGTTGATAGAAATGAAGTCACAGGTCTTTTCGGTCAGGTAGGAAAAAAAGTGGAAACCGATGACTGGCAAAACCCACCTGTTATCGCAAAAATCGGGTTTTATTTTGGAATACCTCTAGGAGTTCCTGGTGGCAATGAGACTGTAGGGGAAGGACTATGAGAAACTATCAACAACGGCTGCAGTTATCTGCATTTTCGTTATATACAGTGCTTACAATTATATTTGGCCTGACGCTAACTGGTTGTCGATTCAGTGGCGATAGTGATGTCAAGTTCGGGTCAGAGGATCCTTTTAATTTGCCTTGCCCAACTGAAGACAATCCTTTTGACTACTATCCTGATGGCCAGTTTGATGCAAAGGATGTAGAGGAGTGTATCCTCGCTAATGATATAGAACGCTATCTGACGATTCAGGGAACTCTGGATGGAATGAGTATGATCCAGCATAATTTATCGGTCGTATTCGGTAATACAGCCTTTCGCATCAGAGTACGACATAGTGATGAAAAACCCTATTGCCTGGCAACGAGTAGCGACAAGGATACCCTTCAGTGGGTTGGCTGTGAAGAGAAATCATTAAATACCCAGTTTTACTTTGCAAGAACGCCGATTAAAACGACGGTTAAAGACTTCAATAATCGTGGTTATGATTTAAATTATGATGACTATGCCATTCAAATAGTACCGGCAGATGAATTAAACCGGTGGTCTTTTTTCATCAATTCCAACCCACCACGATGTTTATCTGCAAAAGACAATCATCAGATAAAGTTGGCTCCGTGTGGCAATGGTAAGGACGTCTGGGTTAATTTACCTAATACTCATAAGGGCGATGCCGTCTTGAATGAACAAAACCGTTATTCTAATATGGTTTTGGTGGATAACCCATCTTCGATCGATGGTTTATTAACCGATGAAGGTCTGGTACATCCAGTCTTAGGTCTAACTTCTGGTTTCGCCCGTCAGTATGAGGGGCGAAAGGCTCTGTCTGAAATGACCGAAAATCCCCGTGAAGATGCTACGATCGTTATGACTCTCACCGAACAAGATCTACCCAATAAATATTTGTATACGAATGACTTAATGATTGAAAATGATATCGGGATTAGAAATTCGATTGAGAATTGTCATCATTTGGCGATGGACGTGGTTGGAGATAGTTTGCAATATAGTTGCCTAAATATTTATAGTCCTGCTACACGGGATGACAAAGCTGATGGTGATGTACAAAGTCCGTTGGGAAAGGCAAAAAAATGGACGAAAAGTAGTAACCTCCACATTATGTTTGCTGAACGCTGCGAGGGTAGGTTGGTGCCTGGAGTTGCTGCTGCTTGTGATCAGGAATCACCAATTCGTTCTCTGGCTGAGGATCGGATGGCGTTGAAAGGTTCTGTTGTGCAGTTGAAATCTGAGGATGAAAAGCTTTGTGCGTTTCTTAAGTCGGGTCAAATTAAATATGAATCCTGTAATCAAAGGAATGAGAAAGGATCTCAGTTTTTGGTGGAAACTTTTCTTGATGAAGATTCTTTCCCGACATCGATAGACAGCGAAGGTGAGATCGATCCGATGGAGGATCTGTGGGGCTTTCATGCTGTGGTTCGGCCTTACAATCAGCAAGATAAATGTGTTTCGATGGATGGTTCTGGTTCCTTTGGTCTAACGAGTGGGCCATGTCCTAAATACAAGCTCCGAGGGAGCAGGTTGTTATTATCTGGTCGGTTAACTACTGGTGTTCATAAAACGCAGGATATTGCCTATTGTAAAAGTGCATTTAACATTGGTACAGGTATCGAATTTGACTGTCAGGATTATGTATCTCCAGCTCTAAGAAAAATGCTGATTGCAGCCGATATCCTCTCTTTTATTCCGGGGATTAATATTATTGTTAGCCCTATTCTACAGGGGATTGTTTGTTCAGCCAGAGAAGTGTCTATCTCTGGAGAAGGTTGTATGGGTCTCGCAATGGGGTTGCCGATAGATATCATTACATTACCATTGGATCTAATGACTGCGGGAGCTTTAATGAATGGCATCAAAGCAGCTGCAACCCGTGCGGCTATCAAGGTCGTTGTGAGAGAGGGTGTTCAGGAAATAGGCGAAGAAGCTGCAGAAAAGGCGGTAAGTCGAGTACTCAGGGGAGTTGCTCAAACCACTGCTGGGGAAACGTTGGATTTTGATACTCTGACTAAGGGATTACCAAAGATCATGAGTCGTCTCGATGATGAGGGGGTAGATGCTGGCAAGGCAATGGCCGATTTTAATAAAGTGATTCAACGGCAAGCTTCGGCAGCAGAGTCTCGTATGGCTAATCAATTAGCTGACCGCGTTTCAAATTTAGTTAAGTTTGAAAGGCGAATCGATGCTACTCATGTAGAAAAATACCTCAAAGGTTATTTCGCCACGAATGATATTTCAAATTTGAAAAAAAGTTCCTTTGAAGCCTTGGAACAGTCTTTGTTTTTGAAGCTGAGGCTTTCACCTAAAGTGAAAAAGGCTTTGGTGACAGATCTAGGTTCCGAAGTCTTTGGGACCGGTGTTGGTTTTAGCGTTTTTGCCGGTATGGGTTTTGATTAATTATTTAAAAAATATTTAAAAAATATGTTTGACAAGAGGATAGGTTATGAAATTTAGAAGTATAGTTTTTGTGTTCTTAATGTCGTTGTTAGGTGTGCAGAGTACTGCTTTTGGTGGTGTTTGGGCTAAAGTAGTCGCTTCGGCTGCTGATCTGATGGGAGCGATGAAGGTTAAGAATATTGACGATCTTTTGGAAGCAGCGACGAATCAAACGTCTAAGTCTAACTTTCTTAATTCGGTAGAAAATTTCCGCAAAAACATTGTGAAAAATGCTGATTATTTTACAGATGTAAAAATGACAGCAGTTGAAATTGATCAGGCGGCTTTTGGGATAGCTCTGGCTAAAGGATTTACCGATACCATGAATAAATCGCAATGGGATAGTCTCGCAGCCAGTCCGGCAACTATCGGTGCTCTTGCCCGACGCAGTATGTTGAAGCATTCTCAGGTGCAAAGCTATCAGAATGGTCTTAACGGTGCTTTAGCTAGTTTTGACGCTGATGCCGTAACCAAGTCAATGTATCTGAGAGTTTTACAGGAAGCGGAAGGGAATATGAGTCCGGAAGCTTTTGCCAACTTTAGGAAGTCACTTTCTAGTTATATGGATGATGCTGGCTCTCTAAAACTTGCAGATATTCCAGATGTGGAAGTCAACAAGGCTCTTGGCAGGGCTGCAGGTGATGTCGCTCAGGAAACCCAGGAAGCTTTTGAAAAATTCTTTAAAGCCGTAGGCAATTGTGAGTGATTTTTCCAATCATAGAAATTGGAATGTTGATGATAAATACTGGCTATTACAGCTGTTGATGTGGAAGTGTCGAGGGATCAGGTGTTGTTGAAATTAGAAAAATGTATCAGTTTTGGAATCGTGACTGAGATTATAAACCGACCTATGTTAGGGTTATTGGTTGTGATTCCCATGGTCCTAGCTGCTCAGGGATGTAATAAGAATCAGGATAGTCAAGTATCCAATGGTATTATTGAATGTGTGGATGCTATTCCTGTTGAGCAAAATAAACTGATGACCATTGATCATGGTGGTGCCAAGCTGATTATCACCAGTGATGTGAAACCGATGGAGGGGAACAGTACCGAGCTGTTTGATTTGGCGAGAGTCTATTCTTTTCGACAAAACCGTTATCGCCGTCATGATTTTACGGTTAGCACTAATGGCAAGGGAAAAATAAATATCAAGGCAAAAAATGGCCGTTTTGCGATGACATTTGATAATCGGATCACTTTTTTGAGAAATGGTAAGCAAGAAACTATTCCCGGTATGCCGTTTCTTACAGCACTTAAAATTAATGATGAATCCTTCGACTCTGGCATGCTGGAATTGGCTGCCACCACATGGTATGACAGCCACTTCGAAGACATGGTCTTTGTTCATACAATCAGCGAAAGAAAAATGATTGGTGGTATTTGCCCTTTGGGTTTTAACCCTGCGATGATTATTCCATCGGCCTCTAATTTCTTGCCCGAAGGTTTTTCAGGTTTGTATCAAAGGAATACTGGGGCCTGTCATGCGGTTGCTAGCTCAACTGTTGCCAGCCTTATCCTGGGTAGAAAAGGGCTTATCGGAGATCAACAAAGAATTCATCCTTCCTATTTTGGGCTTGAGTATTGGACGAATTACCGAGGGAATACCATTGAAGAATTTATTAACTCAGAAGTGGCGTCGATCGAAATCAGCCGGAAATACCTTTTGCCTAGGTTGCAGAGATTGAGCCCAGAAAAAATAAAAGAGAAATTAACTCATTTGGTTGATTTGGCGGTGAAGGATGAACAAGGAGGCATACCCCTAGCTGATATTGCTTTGATTAATCGAACTAATAATTTACCACTGGTTGACAATGATAGTCTTTCCTACGAATCTTTTGATGGCTTTTCTGTATTGACTCAGGACTTGATTAGGGCGAGGAGCGAACTGATTCTGAGTGATATCCCGCCAGCACAATTATCAGAACATTTACGGCCTTTGGTACGGAAAATATTTGCCGAAAAAGAAAGATTAGCCGCCAACGCCCGTTCTTTAAACCTGGGCGATAATCCCCTGAAAATTGAGGAAATCAAGTTTTCTAATAATCCCCAAAATAGACGACAGTTTTTAGCAGCACTAGACCAGAATCCTTTGATAGCTGGGTTTTCTGGTCATGCTATTACTGTCTATGGGGTAAGCAATGATGGCAAAATTCTAGTTTATAACTCAGGTAGCATCATTAATAGATTGATTCCTATGGAGCCGGATAAATTTTTTAGCCGATTGAAACTTTTTTATGTGGTTGAATAGCCATGTTGTAGTAATGATAAATTCAGATTTAACTCTCTTCTTGAGGATATAATGATACGCTCTCTACCACTTCTTTATTTCATAATGCTTGCCACTTTGCTTTCATGTAAAAAAAAGGCGACGAGTAAACTAAATGCTACAACAAGATGTAAAATCACCATGAACGGCCACAAAAAAGTAGAGTTAAACCAAAAAAATCATGTGACCATACCTATCCGTCATAAATATGCTTATTTATCTGGCCCAAATCAGACCAAGCCTCAACCATTGGCGGAAGGGGCCGTGAAGAAGGTATACCCAGGAGTTGATTTAGATACGAATGAAAGCAAAATAATAGGTGTTCCCCACTGTGCTGATACCGGGGCCTGTCCTCTTGAAATAGGAGAAGATTTTAACACCGAACGGTTGCTTGACGAGAGACTGATTGGTCCCAATGGCACCATGGTCGATGTTTTTACTTCAGATGAAGGGATCCCATTAATTGTTAAGGATTTTGCCTCTGGCGATACGATCAAAAGCCTTATTAAAAATGGTTCCTGGAATGCTAATACCAAAACTTTAAAAATTGGAACTATTGATGTCCCACAGCAGCAATTCAATGAAGCGATGTGGGAAATGATTCTGGCAATATCTAATCGGCCAATTAAGGGTAATAATAGAATAGAAAACCTGCAAGAATACCTAAGCATCGCCAATTATCACCGCATCATCGATGATGAGGCAACTAGTTTATCTCTTCAAGTTACAGATTTAAACCCAGCTAATCTCATTGCTCAGGTGAGTGACGGTAAATTAGTGATAAAAATTGTAGATGGTAACGCAGCGATCTTGAATACTTTTGGGGTTACTAATACCCGTCCCTATTTAATAGCTATCAGAGAAAATACCTGGGAAGTGATTAAGAATATCGAAGGCACAAGAGCCTTTGGCTATTTTCCAGATAGAGTGTTGGATTGGTTTGAAAAGTCTATTCCTGGGATTAAAAATGTGCCTCCGGCTCGAAATGATATGGAAAAGTTTATGACGGATTTGCGGGAATATCTTTGGGCGAAGCAGCAGGAGCAGGCTAAGGAAGTGCTTGCTGCCGGTAGAGTTCCTGAAGCAAAATAAATATTACTTGTTCTGATTTATGGGCAACTCTCCGTTACCCCCCGGAAGGCAAGACGCAGCGGATGGCTCTGCTGTTACTGCCGCTGCTACCATTGGAGCTTCCATTACTTTTGAAATAAATATAGTTATTGGAATTAGAACCTGTGATCGCCCGTGAAGCTGTCCAAATATCACTGGTGGTTCCAGGAATCCCGTCACTCCCAGCAAAAGTTGGTGAACCGTCTTGCGTCACATAATAGCTCCATGTGGTTCTAGTTGTTTGGGTTTCAAAGATAGTAGGCATCCTCATACCAGTGTCGGCACAGGTCTGGATATTCCCCATGTACCAGCGTTCTTCCCCTCCCTGATAGTTGGTGGCACTTCCTAGTCCGATACTACCATCAGTGGTTTGGCTGGTACCGTCTTTGGTGAGGGACTGGGAGCTATAGACTTTAGTATAATACACACAGTGTCCGGTTTGATAACGGTTGCTATCATCGAGATAGACGTTGGGCGGACACACCCGGCCATTGATATTAGTGGATGCTGTACCCAAAGTGGCATCAGTGAAATCGTTAGTGGTGTGACCTTCCCCATTGAGGTTTAGCTTCTTGGCCCAGCCGTCGGAACCGTCGGGACTGAGGACTCTGGTGCTGCCTACTTCCTTCCATATTTGGAAACCGGAACTGCCATCAGCATAGACATATTCGATGTTCTTGCCGGTAGCGGTAGTAATAGGACTGGCTGCAATGGCGGTGGCGTCGGTATAACAGTTGTTGCTAGTACAAGTATAGCCCGCCGAACAGAATTGCTCCGCAGCTGCGGCAGGACCGCTATAGCCGTCGGGATCGATCGTAAAGTTGGCTTCCATCGTTTCGCCAGCCGCCTGGGCTTCGGCGCAGCTGCGGTAGTGGGGTTCATCCAGCCATTTTTGGGCCAGATAGGCTTCCACAGCCTGACGTTCATGGGCAGACAGTTGTCGATTATAAACAACCACTTCAGCAATTTTTCCTGAAACTTCATTACCACCGGTAGGGCGATGGCCGATGCCTACAGCAGGAACGGCAGCAAGGTTTAAAACCATGGTTTTGCTGCCCAGGAAGTTGCCGTTGTGCCACAGGGATCCGGTGCTACCATCGTAACTAGTGGTGAAAAGATGATTGGAGTCGTTTCTGTCCACAACCGGTTGATCTAAATCGTCGTTAAAAAACGAATAGCGAATCGTGTTCACATCATGGTTGTTCACTTGAATCATTTCATTGTTGGCGGCTGTGTTGCCAATGGCCAGGAAGGTACCACCATTAGTATCAGGGTCCGCTACCACAAAGATAGTATGCTGCTGCGCTCCGCTGCTCAACTCAGGCAAAGTACCACTCAAGCCGTCACCAATAAAATTGAGGGCAGCCTTGCCGTTCATGATTCCAGTCGTATAAGCCGCTGCATAATCTGCGCTTGCCCCGACATGGTTACTCAAACCTGATTTATCGCGCCAGCAACGGACCAACTGACTATTAGTGGTTACAGGACTGGCACTGGAACTACAGGCATCCTGAAAGAGTGTATTAGTATCGTTTGCATCTAACCACAGAGCCAGACCATAGGGCACACCACCAGGTGCTTTCTGATCATCGTTTAACTGTCCCCACTTTCTTTGCAGATAGAGATCATTTTCAACAACCTCCGCATGAGACAATTCCCTGGAGTAGAAAATAGTTTCCCCAAGATGATCATCAAATTGCGTATCTGTGCCTAATACAAAACTTGGGTTGATTGAGATCAAACCGTCTCCTGGAGTATTTTGGTCGACACCCCCGTCGAGCTTCTTGCCATCAAGATAACTCAAGGCATCGGTGGCAGAGCCTAGGTTGCCGCCATTGTAGGTATGGGTGATAGTGTGGGTGTTTCCTGATAGGTCGGGAACTGGGTAATCCACTGACGCAAGATATGAGCCATGAGAGACAGTGACATTATCTGGCCATCGTACGGTCAGATTCTGCCTTGTTGCACTTACACCAACCCTGAAACTTTGTTCAATACCGGTGACACTATCGATATTCAAAAACTGTTGGGCGGTGAAAGGGTTATCCCCAGCAGCCCAAGTCATCGTACCAGTAAGGGTGTCGCCCGCACCGTCATAGAGGAGGGTGGGCCGTTCATTGATGGTGTTGGTGTGAAGCACAGGCCGATTAGCAATAGTTGCCTGGCCGGCATGAGTCCCGTTGCTGGAACGATCAATGATGCAACTCACATCATCACCGTTGTTAGCTATGGTTTGAGTACTGCTATCACAGCTGGTGGCATTGGTATCGGTTTTTAGGGTGTCTCGTTTCATGGAATCAAGGTGTAAGACTAGACCGTTAGAGGCAATCCCATCCACGCCCTTCTGCCATTTTGCCCTTAGATAGGCATGAACCGCTCCCCGTTCAGTATCACTAAGAGCTTTATCATAGACAATCACTTCCATAATGTGACCGCCGAAATTTTCACCATTAACAAGGTAATTAGGATTAGTGGCCAAATTAAGATTACCTGAGCTACCATTTGTACCTGTTTCTAGTTGAACATCATTATGCCAGGCTTTGATCTCTGAACCACCGGTGCCGCTGTAGCGTCCGCTGGTGACATGAGTTACCTGAGGGGTAACCTCACCAAAGTAACGATCATTTTCGAAGTGGGCCAGTGCACTTTCGGTGCCATGATAACTGCCATAAGTTAGGTGAATTTTTTGATGATCGCTATTTTGATTGCCTATTGAGAAGATGGTTTCGTGATTAGGATTGGTTTGCGGCGCATCAGCTCCCCGATAGACTAGAAACAAAGTATAGTTGGTATCGCCACCGGTCATACTGCTGATAGTCCCTGCCAGGTTATCATTGCTGCTAAATAACAGGGCATGGTGACCATGCTGGTAGTTTTGAATCCACTGCGGTTGATCGCCTGCTGTGGTTTGCACTGCATCATTGCCCTGAGAGGATTTATCTTTGAGACACCCAACACTTCCCTGATCGGAGGCGAGCGTGCTGCTGCAATCGCTGCTTTCGTAGACGGTGGAAGCATCTGTTGCATCCAGCCACAACACCAGATCAGATGGCCTCACAGTATCAGGTGACGCCTGTGCCGGTCCCCAAACCGCAGTGGGTTGCACATCACTGGCCAGTTCATCGTCGCCAATATTTTCATCCTGGTGACCAAGCCCGAGGGCACCATTGTTTGCTATTCCCCAGCAATGAATGGTCCCTGCGGCAGTGAGAGCACAGGTATGAGGTGAGTTATTACCACCATCACCGGCGATGTCAATCACGGGACTGCCGAAGTCAAGCCAGGCATCGCGGGACGAGGGGTATTCTCTGCCGCTGTCGCCGGCACCATAGCTATCAGTATCACCATGGCCGCTAGTGCCGTCTGCTCCCGATCCCCAGCATTTGACCTGGCCGCTGAGGTTGACAATGCAGGTTGAGCGAGTCGTCATGGTCACTTGATTCACAATATTATCACCGGCGTCATAACCTTGAGGAGCCACGATATCCACTGCGCTGAGGGCTGCGATTTCTCCCGGATCATCGCCGATATCATCAGTATTACCCAGGCCCAGCTTACCGTAACCGCCGCCGGCCCAACAGAGTAGTCCGGAACTTTCCGTGATGCCACAGACGTGGAAGATCCCTGTCGCTACTTCCCGGACATCTTCTGGCAGAGGAATATCACTGAGTGCAGTGTTGATGGGGTTGCCGCTGGTGCCCAGATCATTATTATCCCCAATCCCTGCTTGACCATCACTGTTCGATCCCCAACAACGAGCTTTGTGGTTAGCGGTGGTGACACAGACAGTCTTATACAGCGCAGACAGCTGAGTGGCAGTAGCACCGATAGGGACATCAGTAGCAGTATTAGCATCCCATAGATCACTGCTGACCCCAGTGCCTAGGACACCATTGTCAGAGGAGCCCCAACAGCGGACTTTGCCTTCGTTGGTCAGAACGCAAGTACTTAAGTTTAATGCTGCGACGGCGATCACTTTTTTACCAACATTAACATCAGGCGGTGGTAGTGAGCTGCCGGGTAGGTCAGTGTCTGAGTTATCACCTAGGGCACCTTTGACATTATTGCCCCAGCAGCGGACATTGCCAGCAGCAGTCAAGGCACATAGGTGAGCATCTGTGCTGCTATTAAATTTTCCTACAGATAAGGCTAAAACTTCGGAGCCGACGTTAATATCCCCATTCTCATAGGGGTGTTCATCGTCACCAAGGAAGTCCTGGCTGGATTGAGCAGAACCAAAGAGTTTAAGGGTGGAGTTCTGTTCCCCCCAGCAACGCAGTCGCCCGAATTTAGTAGCACACATGATGGGCCAACCGCCGCTGATGCTTTGATAAGGGTAGCTGCGGCTAATCCGCTGTAAACCATAGGAATATTGGTTTGTACTGTTATAGGTAAAAATCTTGTACATATAAGTGGTGTTATCCATCAGGGCTATGGTATCGGTATGACTGGTGCCATTACCCACATAGATAATCTTGGCGCTGGCATCCCCACT